>Ga0334890_1000031_pt1 | contig 253691 bp, 190 predicted proteins | sample GraSluR1_MG_3_FD_207220 | JGI IMG/M metagenome (GOLD analysis project Ga0334890, IMG submission 207220) | Sludge microbial communities from methane-producing bioreactor in Wageningen University, Netherlands - Granular Sludge_31_08-R1 | ecosystem: Engineered > Bioreactor > Anaerobic >...
AACCCATTCCAGATCGGTCTCTATGGCTGGCCCGATGCCTACTTCGACGGCCTGATCGACGAGCTGCGCCTGTACAACCGGGCGCTGTCGGCCGAAGAGGTTCTCGGAGCGTTCGGTCAGACTGCGCCGATACACAAGCCCTTCTAAGGCTCTGTGTGCATTGTGTGATTGGCCTGCTTCTCGTATGACGGTAGCCAACGTGGCTCCGGTGAACGCGTTCACCGGAGCCACGGCTCTTTTGGCCCGCGCGTTCTCTCACGCCCATCTCCGGCCCTATGTACGTCGAAGCCCCGTTGTTGGCAGATGGCCCTTGCGAACAAAACGGCGAGTGTGGACGTAGTGTGTCGAGTCGGATGTAGCTGGCGGTGCTGCAAGGACGTGCTGCCGTGAAGCGTCTCGCCGAGGTTTGTGGAGATAGCCTGATTGTTGGGTGGGGCCCATGCTTGGGAAAGGACCCGGCTCATCGATCGGGTGTTATCTCATTGATTGTGTCCTGCGATGATGTCACTTTCTTCGACTCCGTTCTCCATGCCAATAGAAAGAAGACTGCCGCGGCCGTGATGCAGAACACGATGATGAGATTGTAGCTGACCGGGTCCAGGGAGCCGGGCCCGGGACACGGGTATTGGGCCGGAGCCATGTCCCATGGCCGACGTCCCAGGGTCAGTACGACTGCGGCAAAGGCCCACACATTGCCGGCGACGAAGTATCTCAGCATGTTCATCTCTCCAACATCGGACCGGCAGAGGACACCTTGTTCCGGGTCTGCCCTCGGCTCAGGCCGTCTCCAGCATAGACCGCCAGCGATGGATATGGCCGTCCTCGTCGGCCTGGTCCTTCTCGATGACCCTGCGCGTCTCGTCGTCCCAATCGATGGTCTCCAGCAACTCGGCGTAGTGGCGGACCGCCTTGGATTCGACCCAGATTCCCGTCTTGAACATCGCCTTCTTGCCCAGCAGGCGGGAGCCGAACCCGAACGCGAAGCCGACCATCCAGAAGGCCGCCCGAAGGATGCTGGGGCGGAAGCCGAACTCGTAGAGCTTGACCTGGAAATCCTGGTAGTGGCCCATCTCGTTGCACATGGCCGCGACGAGCTGCCGGTTGATCTCGTTACGCTCTTTGGTGAGCTGGAATCTGTAGATGGTCTGGGCCATCAGCTCCAGCGTGTGGAGCGTACGCAGGCCTTTTCTGATGGCGGCGAGCCGTTCGGGGGCGAACCCCTCTCCACGCATCTTGAAGTCATCGCTGCGCATCTGCGGGCGGATGATGGAGATATCGTACTTCGTCTTTGTCTCGGCCTGCGATTCGGTCATGGCAGTTGTCCTTATCGTTGCTGCACGGTCGACGTCCCGGTCCGTTGCCTGGGCGGTATCGTATACGCCGGGCCTGTGCGCGGGTTCAAAACCGGGACGCGCGCTATGCCCGCCAGGGGCGGGGCCTGTTCTGCTGGGCGGCAACGACATCTTTCGCGATCATCACGTTCTCGCGGACCTGGAAGTCGAACATGCCGACACAGACGAAGTCGGCGCCGTTCTCGAAGGCGTATTTGAACCCCTGGTCGGGGTGGATCGCCCCGGCGGCGAGGACCTTGAAGGCTATCCAGGGGCGCGGGACGCCTCTCATGAATTCGATCGTCCTTTCCGGCGCGATCGACCAGATGTTGTCGTGGTCGAGACTGCTGCCGCTGTCGACGTTGAACTCGACCCGGTCCTGAGGCGGGGTGGCCGACCAGTAGTTGCCGTGGTGCAGGGTCTTCATGTAGAAGTCGGGCTCAATCCCGGCCTTCTCGACGGCGATGGGCACCTCGATGGAATGGCCCCCGATGCCCGCGAGGACACCCTGGCTGCGGGCGAACGCGACGGCTTCGCCGAGCAGGTCGACCCGGCCGCCTTTGACGAAACTGTCGCCGACGCCGCCCTGCACGTAGGCGCCGACAGCCCCATTGTCGACCGCTCGCTTGATGTCGCTGGTCACGTCGGTCGTCTTGGGATGGACCTGGGCGATCCACTGCATCTGTCCGCCCCGTTCCTTCCAGTATCGGCGCAGATACTCGGCCGAGGAGGTGATGATCGTGTTGACCCCGTTCTCCTCCGCCAGTTGGAGCGTCTGCATGATCTTCTCGGGCGTGCCATACGCCCGGAACAGGTCTCGCAGGTACTTCAGGTCTCGGCTGTGCGACCAGCCGCTGAACTGGTTCTCGCCAATGATCAGGCGACCGATGGCGATGCCGCCGATTCTGCCCGCAGGCATGTCTGTTGCCGGCATGGTATCTCTCCGATCACGCGATTGCACGTTGCCTTGTCGATCGAGCACCGCCATCTGCGATGTCGACCTCCCCCATCTTACTCCTGGGCGACCGGGATGTCCCGCCCAAAACCGCGTCATTTTCCCTTGCGTTCGACACGGTGTTGTTTAGCATATCGTGCACAACGATCGACCCATGACTTTGGAGGTGCAATGCGATGACGAATTCGAGAGGGATACGCTTGTGCGTCTTTGCGGTCCTGCTGACGCTGGCTCCTTTGGCGTTGGCGCAGGGGCTGCCGAAGGCGTCGCCCGAGTCGGTCGGCCTGTCGCAGGAACGGCTGGATCGGATCACCGCTGTCATGCACGAGCACGTCGACGACGGCCGCCTGGCCGGCGCTGTGGCGATGGTGGCGCGCAAGGGCCGGGTCGCCTACCTCCAGAGTGTGGGCATGCAGGATCGCGAGAAAGACGTCGCGATGGAGCCCGATGCGATCTTCCGCATCGCCTCGATGAGCAAGGCGATTACGAGCGTTGCGGTGATGATGCTGTACGAGGAGGGCCGGTTCCAGCTCAAAGACCCCGTATCCAGGTTCATCCCGGAGTTCGGCGATGTAATGGTTCTCGCGTCCTCCGGCGGTGGTTCGGGCGGGGACGGTGTGGTGGCCGCAAGACGTCCGATCACGATCCGGCATCTGCTGACGCACACATCGGGGCTGAGTTACCACTGGGACGCCCGCGTCGGTGCGATGTATGCCGAGGCGGGGATTACGCACGGGCTGATCCAGGACAAGACCCCGCTGGCCGAGGCCATGAAGAAACTGGCCCGGATTCCCCTGGTGCACCAGCCGGGAGAGGCCTATACCTACAGCCTCTCGACCGACGTGCTTGGCCGTGTGGTCGAGGTCGCCGGCGGCATGCCGTTCGACGAGTTCCTGCAGAAGCGGATCTTCGAACCCCTGCGGATGAACGACACCGCCTTCCGCCTGCCCGCCGGCAAGGTGCCGCGTCTGGCGGCCGTCTACGGGGCCGATCCGGACGGCCGGCTGAGCCGGTTGCCTGATGGGGCGATTGGCGATGGCGACATGCGCGTCTCCGTGACCTATCCGCACGCGGGCACACATCGCTACTGGTCCGGCGGCGGGGGCCTTTGCTCGACGGTCCCGGACTACACGCGATTCATTCAGATGCTGCTCAACGGCGGCGAGCTGGACGGGGTTCGCCTTCTGAGTCGCAAGACGGTGGAACTGATGACGTCCGACCACGTAGGCGAACTGAACCGTGATTCCGGATTCGGCCTGGGCTTCGGCATCACTCGGAGTCTGCGGGAGGCCGGCGAATTGACCAGCGTCGGGGCGTATCGCTGGGGTGGTTTCTGGTATACGACCTTCTTCATCGATCCGGCGGAGGAGATGATCGGCGTCTGCATGGCCCAGGTCCATCCGGCCGGCAACGCCACGCTCAACAGCCAGTTCGAGGCCCTGGCCCACCAGGCCATCGTTGATTGAGTTCGGCGTAGCAGCGGGGTCGGCTGCAACCCAGACGCCTGCACACGACGATTGTGCCGAAAATCGAGCCGGGTGAGTGGCTATCAGAGGGCTGCGGCGCTCCGATGATCGGGCCAACACCGAATTTTGTGTTGCCCGGCATGCGGAAAACCAGTATAAACGGCTGCCTTTGGTGCGCCCAAGGTCGCGTTGGAGGAGAGGGCCCCCTCATTTCGTGGGTCCGTCTCCAACGAGCAAGTAGGGTCGGATTCAAACACTACCCTCCAGGGGGGTTTGGGGCCGAGTTGTGTTTTGTTCATCATTGCCGAATGGAGAAACTATGACGCGCAAAATGGTCACGATCGACGGAAATACCGCCGTTGCACACGTCGCCCACGCGACGAATGAGGTGATTGCCATCTATCCCATCACCCCGAGCTCGCCGATGGGCGAGATGTCTGACGACAAGACGGCCAAAAACACGCCCAACATCTGGGGCAGCGTGCCTTCCGTGACGGAGATGCAGTCGGAGGGCGGGGCGTCAGGGGCGGTGCACGGGGCGCTGGCGGCCGGGGCCTTGACGACGACCTTCACGGCCTCCCAGGGCCTGCTGCTGATGATTCCGAACATGTACAAGATCGCCGGCGAGCTGCTGCCGACCGTTTTCCACGTCTCGGCCCGCTCGCTGGCGTGCCAGGCCTTGTCCATCTTCGGCGATCATTCCGACGTGACCACCTGTCGCGAGACGGGCTTCGCGCTTCTGGCATCGGCCAATGTCCAGGAGGTGATGGATTTTGCCTTGATCGCCCAGCAGGCGACACTGGCCTCGCGTGTGCCGTTCTTGCACTTCTTCGATGGTTTTCGGACGAGCCACGAAATCCAGAAGGTCGAGGAACTGACCTTCGACGACATGCGGGCGATGATCGACGACGCGCTGGTCGCCGCCCACAAGGCGCGGGCCCTTTCGCCGGATCGCCCCCAGATTGGCGGCACCGCTCAGAACCCCGACGTGTACTTCCAGGGCCGCGAAACCGTCAACAAGTTCTATCTGGCGGCGCCGGGGATCGTCCAGGAGACGATGGACAAGTTCGCCAAGATCGTCGGCCGCCAGTACAAGCTGTTCGACTACGTCGGTGCACCGGACGCCGAGAAAGTCATCATTGTTATGGGCAGCGGCGCCGATACCGTCGATGAGACGGTGGAGCACCTGACCAGCAAGGGCGAGAAAGTCGGCGTTGTGAAGGTCAGGCTGTATCGACCCTTCAGCGTGGAGCACTTCATCGCGGCTCTGCCCAGGACGGTCAAGAAGATCGCCGTGCTGGATCGGACCAAGGAACCCGGCGCGATCGGTGAGCCGCTGTATCTGGACATCCGCACGGCCGTCGGCGAGGCCATGTCGGACGGGATCGCCCCGTTTGAGAAGTACCCGCTGGTGGTCGGCGGTCGTTACGGCTTGGGCTCGAAGGAATTCACGCCCGCGATGATCAAGGCGGTGTACGACAATCTGGACGCCGCCAAGCCCAAACGCAGCTTCACCGTTGGGATCGTCGACGACGTGACCGGCAGCAGCCTGGATGTGGACCCGTCGTTCGAGGTGCCCGCCGGCGGACTCTACGCCGCCATGTTTTACGGACTCGGCTCGGACGGCACCGTCGGGGCCAACCACAACTCGATCAAGATCATCGGCGAGAACACCGACAATTACGCCCAGGGCTACTTCGTCTATGACTCCAAGAAGGCCGGCGCCGTGACGATCTCGCACCTGCGGTTCGGCAAGAAGCGGATTCGCCGGCCCTATCTGATCGACAAGGCCGATTTCATCGCGTGCCACAATCCCAGCTTCCTCGAAAAGTACGACCTGTTGGCCTCGGCCAAGGACGGCGCGACGTTCCTGCTGACTACCAGCCACGAGCTCGACAAGGCTTGGGATACGCTGCCGAAGGAGATGCAGCAGCAGATGATCGACAAGAAGATGAGATTCTTCGTCATCGATGCGATCTCGCTGGCCGAGGAGCTGGGTCTCGGCGCTCGCATCAACGTGATTATGCAGACGGCCTTCTTCAAGATCAGCAACATCATTCCGCTCGACCAGGCCGTGAAGGCCATCAAGGACGCCATCTATCACAGCTACGGCAAGAAGGGCGAGAAGATCGTCCAGATGAACAACGCCGCCGTGGATCAGTCCCTGGACCGTGTTCATGAAGTGAAGGTGCCCGGCAAGGTCACCAGCACGTGGAGTCGTCCCCCTGTGGTGCCGGCCGACGCTCCGGCGTTCGTCCATTCCGTCACCGCCGAGATCATGGCGATGCGAGGCGATGCGATTCCCGTCAGCAAGATGCCGATCGACGGCAAGTATCCGCTGGGCACCACCAAGTACGAGAAGCGCAACATTGCCGTGCACATCCCGGTCTGGGAGCCGCAGCTTTGCCTTCAGTGTGGCATGTGTTCGCTGATCTGCCCCCATGCGACCATCCGCGTCAAGGCCTACGACGCCAAGTACGCCAACGGCAAGGCCCCGAAGGGCTTCAAGAGCATCGACGCCAAGGGCAAGGAATTTGCGGGCATGAAGTACACCGTCCAGGTGGCGCCGGAGGACTGCACCGGTTGCGGCGCCTGCGTGCAGACCTGTCCCGGCCAGGAGCGCGATGCGAACAAGAAGCCGACCGGACGCAAGGCGATCAACATGGCGATGCAGGAGCCGATTCGCGACGCCGAACGGGCCAACTACGACTACTTCCTGTCGATTCCCTTGACGGAGCCGTCCCTGTTCAAGCGCAACACCGTCAAGGGCAGTCAGTTGCTCGAGCCGCTGTTCGAGTACTCGGGCGCCTGCGCCGGCTGCGGCGAGACGGCTTATGTCAAACTGTTGACGCAACTCTTCGGCGATCGAACGATGATCGGCAACGCGACGGGCTGCTCCTCGATCTATGGCGGCAACCTGCCCACGACGCCCTACACGACCCGGGCCGACGGGCGGGGCCCGACCTGGAGCAACAGTCTGTTCGAGGACAACGCCGAGTTTGCGATGGGTATGCGGCTGGCGGTCGACAAGTTCCGCCAGTTGGCCCTGGAACTGCTGGAGACGACCGCCCAGAAGGGCTGCATCGACAAGGCGCTGGCCGCCGAGATTCGCGATGCGGCGCTGGCCGCCGATCCCGAACAGGACGCGATCGAGCAACAGCGGGCTCGCGTCGAGCAGCTCAGAGCGCAGGCGACCAAGAGCGATTGCCCTGAGTGCAAGCGGCTGCTCACCGTGGCCGATTCCCTGGTTCGCAAGAGCGTCTGGGCGCTGGGCGGCGACGGTTGGGCCTACGACATCGGCTACGGCGGACTGGACCACGTCCTGGCCAGCGGCGCCGACGTCAACGTGCTCGTGCTCGACACCGAAGTCTACTCGAACACCGGCGGTCAGATGTCCAAGTCCACGCCCAGGGCGGCGGTCGCCAAGTTCGCCGCCGGCGGCAAGCCCGCGCCGAAGAAGGACATGGGCCTGTTGGCGATGACCTACGGCAATATCTACGTCGCCAAGGTGGCCCTGGGCGCCAATCCGGCCCAGACGGTCAAGGCCTTCGTCGAGGCCGAGGCCTATCCTGGTCCGTCGCTGATTCTGGCCTACGCCCACTGCATCGCGCATGGAATCAACATGACGACGGGGACGGAGGAGCAGAAGAAGGCCGTCGCATGTGGGCACTGGCCGTTGTATCGCTTTGATCCGCGTCTGAAAGAAGCCGGCAAGAATCCTCTTCAACTCGACTCGAAGATGCCGACGATGACCTTCGACGAGTACGCCTACGGTGAGAACCGCTATCGCTCGCTGAAGCAGTCTCAGCCGGAAGCGGCCGCCGAGTTGATGAAGCTGGCCAACCGTGACGCGGCGGATCGATATGCGTTAATGGAGCAACTCGCGAATCTCAAGTGTCAACAGGGCGAGGCGGGGGCCTGATGCAGCCTGACTCGACTGCCGAGCCTAAGCGGTGGGGACATGTTATGTTCAGAGCGGTTCAAGTACGTGCAGTGCTCGTCGGGTTGACGGCATTGATGCTGATCGGATGTGGCCGGCAGGTCGCGCGGACCATCAGAGCGGACGACGATGCTGAGACGCTGGCGGTCGGGCCGGATCGCGAGGCGCTGGCGAGGGCGGCCCCGCCGGATTACGTCGTGGACATCCTGGACGCCTCCGGCGGCATCTCAGCCTGGGTGAAGAACAGCAGGCTTCACGCTGTCGGTGTGGTCAAGCTCTATCGACCCGACGACAGCTTCTATTTGACCCAGCATGAGTTCGAGGTGTATCCCTGGTCCGATGCCGTCCGCATCTCGGCCAGTGAGCCTCGAGGTAAGCTTGTCTGGCAAATGGTGGCCGGGCGGTTCGAGATGTTGGAAGGGGCGCCCGGAGCGGACGTTTCGCCGCTCTACGGCGCGTATGCCGGGTATGCCGACGCCTTTCTGCAGATCGTCACGGCGCCGGTGCGCCTTCTGGATCGGGGCAATCAGTTGGAGCGCCGGCCGGTGCCGGTCCGAATGGACGGCCAGTGGTATGAGAGGATTGAAGTCAAGTTCGGGCCCGGGATGATCGCCGCCGAGAAGGGCGGTCGGGACGATGGGCAAATGTCGCAGCCGTACTGGACCGATGGGGTCTTCTACCTCAATCGCGCCAAGACGCTGATCGATAGGATCTGGCTGGGCAATGCCGCGACCGAGGAATACCTGATGGTGCGCGGCTACGACTACTCGATGCTCAAGTCCGTGGGTGTGCGTGTACCGGCCAAAGTGGAGATCTTCCGGGCCGGGCCGGACGGAACGGTTCAGCATCGATTGGCGGAGATCGACATCAAATAGCAGCCGACACTGTGCATGACGCATCGGCTTGCTGTCCCTGCCGGCAGGCCGGTGGGTCTCATCTGGTGGTGGAGCGCGCAGGCGCTTGCCCGCTCGTCTGCTTGGGTCGTATCACCGTTCCGCGCGAACCATCATCGCGTTGATACCGTAGGGGGCTGTATCGTGTGAGCGGCCCGCAACGCGACGTGCGCGGCACGCCGTGTGGGTCTTATCTGCAGATATGAACGGTGCTGATGGCTACGAGAACGGCAATCTGGCTCATCTTCACAGGGGTTCTTGTCGTCGGCATACTCGCGTTCTTCGCTCTGCGAGCGCTTGGCCATCGGGACCGGCCACCATTGGGCCCGGATTTGGAGGAGGCGGTTCTTCGTGCAGCCGTCCGCGACGACGGGACGACCTGGCCGATGTTTGGAGGCGGGCAGGGGCTCCTGGGGCGCGCCCCCACGCAACTGCCCGATACGCTGTCGGTACTCTGGAGGTTCAAGACGGGCGGCGAGGTCAAGTCATCGGCGGCCATCGTCGAGGGTCGCGCGTTCATCGGCTCCTCCGACCGCCACGTGTACGCGCTGGGTCTGCATACAGGGGACAAGCTGTGGTCGTTTGAGACCGGTGACGCCGTGGAATCGTCGCCGCTGTGGATCGATGGCGTGGTGTTCGTCGGCTCATCCGACGGGTTCCTCTATGCGTTGGAGGCTGAGACGGGGCACCTCAAGTGGAAGTATGAGACCAGGGGAGATGTCCTGAGCGCCCCGAACTGGACCCGTTCCCCGGACGGGCGGGACGTCTGGATCCTCGTCGGCAGTTACGACAATCGGCTTCACTGCGTCGACGCCGAGAGTGGACAGGCCGTCTGGACATACGAAACCGACAACTACGTGAACGGCTCGCCGGCGGTGGCGGACGGCAAGGCCGTTTTCGGTGGCTGTGACGCGATCATTCACGCCGTTTCGCTGGCGGACGGCACGAGGGTGGCGGGGATCGACAGCGGTTCGTATATCGCCGGCTCGGCCGCATTCCTCGACGGTCAGGTGTACGTGGGCAACTACAGCAACGACTTCATGCGGGCCGACGTCGATCGCGGCCAGATCGTGTGGAAGCATACCGAGAGCAAAGCGCCTCTCTTCTCGTCGCCGGCGATCACGGAGGACATGGTGATCTTCGGAAGTCGCGACGACTTTGTATATGCCTTGCGTCGCGACGACGGGCAACGACTCTGGACGTTCCAGACGCTCGGCGAGGTGGACAGTTCGCCGGTGGTCTGCGGCGACAAGGTGATCGTCGGTTCGGGCGACGGCCGGCTCTACATGCTGCGCCTGGCCGACGGCAAGGAGGTTTGGTCGTATGAGCTCGGCCGGCCGATCGCCTCTTCGCCGGCGGTGGCCCAGGGTGCGGTGGTGATTGGCTGCGACGATGGGGTCGTCTACGCATTCGGTGGCCGGGCGCCGGCCGCGGAGATCGAACCATGAGAATCGTTCAAATCAGCCCCGGTTCCGGGGGCAACTTCTACTGCGAGAACTGCCTTCGTGATGCGGCGTTGGTCAGGGCGATGCGTAGGCTCGACCACGACGTGCTCATGGTTCCGCTGTACCTTCCTCTGCCGGCCGACCACACCGAGTCGGTGAGCAATGCGCCGATCTTCTTCGGCGGGGTCAATGTATTCCTTCAGCAGAAGTGCTCTCTGTTTCGCAAGACCCCGCGATGGATTGACAGACTGTTCGACTCTCGCAGACTCCTGGAGTGGGCGGCGCGCAAGGCGGGGATGACCAACGCCCGCGACTTGGGCGAGACGACGATCTCCATGCTCCAAGGCGAACATGGCCGGCAGGTCAAAGAGCTGGATCGCTTTGTGGACTGGCTTGTGGAAACCCAGCAGAAGCCCGACGTGGTCTGCTTGTCCAACATCCTGCTTGGAGGAATGGCCCGCCGGATCAAGGACAAGCTCGGCGTTCCCGTCGTCTGTCTGCTGCAGGACGAGGACGGCTTTCTCGATGGGCTCACCAGTCCCTATGCCGAGCGGGCTTGGGAGATCGTTCGGCGGCTCGCGCGTGACATCGATGGTTTCATTGCGGTCAGCACGTACTTTGCTCGCACGATGCAGGATCGGCTCGACGTGGAGGACAAACGGATGTACGTCGTACCTATGGGGATCGACGTGAAGGATTATACCCCAGCGCCGAGCCGACCCGCCGTCCCGACGATCGGATTCTTGTCGCGGATGTGCCCGGAGCGAGGGCTCGATACACTTGTCGAGGCCTTCATTCATCTCAAGGGACGCGACAAGCTTGGAGCGTCAAAGCTGCGGATCTCCGGCGGCCGCAGCGCCGCCGACGAGCCCTTCATCAAGCAGTTGCAGGACACGCTGGAAGCAGCGGGTGTTCTGAGCGACGTCGATTTCCTCGAGTCGTTCGATCGAGACGCCAGGTTGAATTTCCTGCGGGACCTTTCGGTTCTCTGCGTTCCCGAACGGGGCCCCGTTGCGTACGGTCTGTACGTCCTGGAGGCTCTGGCGATGGGTGTGCCCGTTGTGGAGCCGGCGATCGGGTGCTTTCCCGAGACGATCGAAATCACGGGAGGGGGCGTCTTGTACACGCCCGGCTCGGCCGAGACGCTGGCCGAAGCGCTGGCCCCGCTGCTGCTGGACGAGGAGACCGCCAAGACGCTCGGTGCGCAGGGTCGAGACGGGATGCATCGCGCGTTCGATGTCGAGCAGACCGCACGGAAGATGGCCGAGACGTGCGAGCGAATCGCTCAACAAGCCAAGTGAGGGAAACGATGGTCGAGCTGGTCGATGTGACGAAGGACTATCGACAGTCGGACCCGACGACTGCCGTCCATGTGCTCAGAGGCATCCGTTTGAAGATCGACAGGGGCCGTGCGGTGGTGATCGTCGGTCCGTCGGGCAGCGGCAAGAGCACGCTGCTCAACATCATCGGCGCGCTGGACCATCCGACGAGCGGCCGCGTGATCTTTGACGGTCGGGATCTGGCCGGACTGGCAGATCACGAACTGGCGCAGATACGCAGCCGCGAGATCGGTTTCGTTTTCCAGTTACACCACCTGTTGCCCCAGTGTACTGTCCTGGAGAACGTGCTGATCCCGACCCTGGCCGGCAGCGACGGCACGCCGGCGAAGTCCCTGCGGCAGCGGGCCGAATCTCTGCTCGACCGCGTTGGCCTGAAAGACCGCATGAGGCACCGCCCCGGCGAACTCTCCGGGGGCCAGCGCCAGCGGGTCGCCGTGGCCCGGGCGCTGGTCAACCAACCCAAGCTGCTTCTCGCCGACGAGCCGACCGGCTCGCTGGACGAAGCGACGTCCGACGATGTTGCCGAACTGCTGGTCCAACTCAACCGGGATGAAGGAGTGACTCTGGTCGCCGTGACGCATTCGCGGAAGTTGGCCCGGCGCATTGGGGACGTAATGGAGTTGCGTGGCGGCTTGTTGACGGACGGGAGTCAGTCATGAGTCTGTGGTGGCTGGTGGCGAGGAGTCTGCGTTTCTACTGGCGGACCAACGTGGCGGTTCTGATGGCCGTTGCCGTCGCCACCGGGGCACTGACCGGTGCGCTGGCGGTCGGCGATTCGGTGCGGCACACGCTACGCCGAACGCAAGAGGCCCGCCTCGGCCGGACCGAGTTCGCCTTTGTCCCACAGGGTCGCTACTTCCGGGCGGCGCTGGCCGACGATCTGGCGAGCGAACTGGGTTCTCCCGTCGCGGCGGCCCTGCAGGTCTCGGGACTCATCACGAACGAGGACGGCTCGCGTCGGCCCAATCGCGTTGAGGTCCTCGGCGTGGACGACGGGTTCTACGCGATTGGTGCGGCGGAGAATCCGCTGGAGACGGACGGAGGCGAGACGGTCGTCGTCAGCGAGGCCGTCGCCGAGCGGCTGGGCGTCTCGGTCGGCGAGGAGGTCGTGCTTCGCATCGAGAAGCCTGGCCTGATGCCGCGCGATGTCCCCCTGGCGTCCGACGCAGATCGGACGGCCGCCTTTCGCCTGCGAGTGGCGCGGATTGCGGGCGACGCACTCTTTGGTCGGTTTGACCTCAGAGCCAATCAGGTCGCTCCACTGAACGTCTTCGTCCCTCTGCGGTGGCTGGGCGAGCAGATTGATCAGTCGGGGCGGGCCAACATTCTCCTGGCGGCCGATCTGGGCGAGGCCTTGGCGGCCGAGCAGCTCAACGATGCTGTCCAAAGCTGCTGGAGGTTGGCCGATGCGGACATAGAGCTTCGCCGACTGGATGCGATGAATACCCTGGAACTGCGCAGCCGGCGCATCTTCATCGAGAATGACGTCGGCTCTGAGGCTTTGAGGGCCGAGAGCGAGGCAGTGGCAATCCTGACGTATTTCGTCAACTCGATTCGGCTGGGTGAGAGGAGCGCGCCGTATTCGATGGTCGCGGCCGTCGGTTCGGGTCCGGGCGTCGGCACGCTGATCCCGGCCGGGATGGCCCCGGAGGAGATCGTCATCAATCAGTGGCTCGCTGATGACCTCGACGCCGTCGTGGGTGACTCGGTCGAACTGGTCTACTATCTTGTGGGACCGATGCGGCAATTATACGAGCGTACACGTTCGTTCAGAGTGGTCGCGATCGTCCCACTGGAAGGGGTCGCGGCCGATCCGAACTTGATGCCCGATTTCCCGGGGCTGGTCGACGTCGACAATTGCCGCGACTGGGAGGCGGGAATCCCGATCGACCTGGACAGGATCAGGCCGAAGGACGAGGGCTATTGGGACGCCTATCGCGGAACGCCCAAGGCCTTCATCACGCTTGAAGCCGGCCGCTCCGAGTGGGCCAATCGCTACGGCAACCTCACGGCCGTGCGCTACCCGTGGCGCGACGGCCTCGACGTAGAGATCGAAGCCGATCTGACGAGCCGGGTCGATCCGGCTACGGTCGGCCTGTTCTTTCAGCCGGTCCGCCGGCGCGGGATCCGGGCCCAGCGCGAAGGTACGGATTTCGGGCAACTCTTCCTCGGCCTGAGCATGTTCTTGATTGCCTCAGCGGTCATTTTGACGGGTCTGCTCTTTGTCTTCGGTGTTGAGAGCCGCTGTCAGCAGGTGGGTCTGCTGCTGGCGGTCGGATGGCCTGCGACTCGGGTCAAGCGGCTGCTCGTTGGAGAGGGGGGGCTCATCGCTCTGATCGGCGCGTGCGCAGGCATTGGTGCAGGACTGCTCTATACGCGGCTGTTGGTCTATGGTCTGTCCACTTCGTGGAGCGGCGCAGTTGCCGGGACACGGATCCATTATCATGCCGAACCGGCCACGCTCCTGCTCGGCGGCGTGGGCGGCTTGTTTGCGGCTTTGCTGGCAATCTGGATCACGCTCGCCAGGCACGTGTCCCAGTCTCCGCACCGTCTGATGAGCGGGAGCCTCGAAGCGCCCTATTCCCCCGGCGCTGCGTGGTCGCGCGGACGATGGGGGCTGGTCCTGGCAGCGGCCTCCTTTGTCACAGTGGCGATCTTCCTGGCCGTCATGCGTGCCGGCGACAGCCAGGCGATCGCAGGTTTGTTCTTTGGCGCCGGCGTGTTGCTGCTTCTCGGCGGCCTGGGATTGTTCCAGGGCCTGCTTCGGATCGTTGCCGGTGGCTGGGCCCGGCCGATGGTGTCGTTGGGTGGCTTGGGGTTTCGCAACACGGCCCGGCGCAGCGGTCGGAGCCTGGCGATTGTCGGGCTTCTGGCGTGCGGGGTCTTCATGGTCATCGCGGTGGGGGCCAACCGCCATGACCCGATGGCCCAGCCCCACAGCCGGGGATCGGGCACCGGGGGATTCGCCTTCTACGGCGAAAGTTCTGTTCCTATCCTTCACGATCTCAATACAGAGGCGGGACGCGACGCCCTGGGCCTGGGCCACGAGGACCTGGAAGGGGTCGAGTTTGTTCAGTTCCGCGTCCACGACGGAGACGACGCCAGTTGCCTAAACCTCAATCGGGCCCAGCAGCCGCGACTGCTCGGCGTCTCCAGCCATGAACTGAGTCGTCGGGAGGCATTTACGTTCAGTCGAGTTCTCGAGCGAGGGCAGCAGGAGGAAGGTTGGGACCTGCTGCGAATGGACCTGGACGCAGGGTCCGTGCCGGCCGTCGGCGATTATCCCACGGTTTTCTGGGCTCTGGGCAAGAACATCGGCGACGAGTTGGAGTATAGTGACGAAAGAGGTCAGGTGCTTCGCGTGCGCATCGTCGGCATGCTGGACAGTTCCATCCTCCAGGGCAGTCTGCTGATTGCCGAGAATGAGTTCATGGGGCGCTTTCCGTCGGAGTCGGGGTACCGTGCGTTTCTGGTCGATGCCCCCGCCGACCGGGCCGTTTCAGTCGAGCAGGCTCTGACATCCAGGCTTCGGGATTTCGGTTTGGTTCTGACGCCGGCGGCCGAGCGGCTGGCAGCGTTCAGCGCCGTGGAGAACACGTATCTGTCGATCTTCACGGCTTTGGGTGGCCTGGGGTTGGTTCTCGGCAGTGTGGGCCTGGGCTTGGTTGTGCTGAGAAACATGCTGGAACGCCGGGGCGAGCTGGCCATGCTCCGGGCGGTGGGTTTTGATCGCAAAACCCTTCAGCGTATGATATTCTACGAGCATTGGGGTTTGGTGCTCTCAGGCTTGCTTTGCGGCGTGGTGGCGGCATTGGTAGCCGTGGTTCCGGCACTGCAATCGTCGCCCGGGCAGCTTCCCTATGGCTCCTTGGCCTTGACGGTCACGGCCATCGGAGTCCTCAGCGGTCTGTGGGTGTGGATCGCCGGGGCCTTGACCCTGCGTGGGGCACTGCTCGATGCGTTGAGGACCGAGTAGCCGAGAATCATTGACGGGTTGTGTATGAGCAAATCCGCTATCGCCGACATCGTGCCGATGGGTTTCGCCGTCGCCGGAGCGGTCTGTCTTGTCTACCTCTGGATCAGTGCGGATGCATCGCCGCAGTTCGAGTTGCGGGTTCCCATCGAATCGAATGTGGCCATCGAAGCGGCCGAGCGTGAGGATGTTCTGGCCCGCGCGGAGCTGACGGTGTATGAAGGGGAGCCGGCCGATCTGCCCGGCTTGTGGCCGCAGTTCCGCGGTCCTGAGTTGGATGCCGTCGGTCGGGTGGAGGTTACGTTGGCCCGTCAGTGGCCCGACGGGGGCCCGCCCGTCCTGTGGTCGGTCGATCTGGGCGAAGGGTACGCCGGAGCGGCCGTTCGCGACGGCAGGGTGTTCGTGGCCGACTACGACCAGCAGAAGCACGGCGACGCCATTCGGTGTTTCTCTTTGGCCGACGGGCAGGAGATCTGGCGATACTTCTATCCGATACGGATCAAGCGCAACCACGGCATGAGCCGAACCGTTCCGACGGTGACAAACGAGCACGTCGTGACGATGGGGCCGATGTGTCACGTGTCGGGTCTCGACGTCGAGACGGGTGAGCTTCGTTGGTTTCTTGATCTGGTCAAGGACTTCGGGACCAGGGTGCCGGCGTGGTACGCCGGGCAGTGCCCGCTGGTCGAGGACGGCAAGGTCATCCTCGGCGTCGGGGGCACCTCTCTGATCATGGCCGTCGATGTTGCGACGGGGGACATCCTCTGGGAGACCCCGAACCCGAAGGAATGGGGCATGACACATTCGTCGCTCGTGCCGCTGGATTTCGCGGGCCAGCGGATGTACGTCTGGTGCGCCAGCGGCGGTGTGGTTGCCGTCTCGGCCCGCGATGGGGCGATCCTGTGGGAGATGCCTGATTGGCAGATTCGCATCGCCAATGTCCCCACGCCGGTTCCGGTTGGCGAGGGACGCCTGTTTCTCTCCGGCGGGTACAACGCCGGGGCCATGATGGTGAAGCTGGTTGAACAGGACGGCCGGATCGTGCCGGAGATCGAATTCCGCTTGCCGCCGCACGTCTTCGGATCGCCGCAGCACACGCCAATCCTCTATGAAGGGCACATCTATGGGGTCCGTCCCGACGAGCAGCTCGTCTGCCTCGACCTCGAAGGCAACGTGGTCTGGGCCAGCGGCAGCACGAACAAGTTCGGGCTCGGGCCTTACACGGTCGTCAATGGACTGCTCTACGTCATGGACGACCATGGCCTGCTGACCCTTGTCGAGGCGACGCCTGCCGGATACGTGCAGTTGGCCCAGGCGACGGTGCTGGAGGGAATCGATTCATGGGGACCGATGGCGGTCGCGGCGAATCGCTTGATCGTGCGCGATCTGACGAGAATGGTATGCCTGGACATCGGCCTGCCATGAAGCCGCATTGAACGCCCGGTGCGTCTTCGCTACAATCGCAACGCCTCCAACGACAGACAGACAACAGGTTAGGAACGACAATGAACCAGCGGCAAGGCAAGATGGATTCCAGGGTCGCGATCGGCGTGCTGATCGTCGCGGCGTTGCTGGTGGCCGTCGGGGCCGTCCTGCTGACCGACGTGACAGGCCAGAGGGGCAGCGGGCTGAGTCGCGCGTACGAACTGGACGCGGCCGCTCTGGCGCAGTTCGATCCCAATCTGATTCTGTACGAGGAAGTCACGCCGGCCATCGCGACGGGGTTGACCCGGTCGCGCGCCTTGGCGTTGGGACCGGATGACCGGCTGTACGTGGCCGGGGATGAAGTGATCCGGGAGTTCACGGAGAAGGGGACGCTGGAACGTGTGGTCCGGCTGTCTGGCGCGCCTCGGTGCGTGGCCGTTGCGGCCGACGGTCGGATGTATGTTGGCATGCGAACGCACGTAGAGGTTTTCGACGAACAGGGCCGGCGTCTGGCCGTCTGGGAATCCGTGGGCGACGGGTCGTATCTGACGAGCATCGCCGTATCGGACGACAACGTGTTTGTGGCCGACGCCGGACGCGCGGTGGTGCTGTATTACGATGCCACGGGCAAGCTGATTCGTCGCATTGGCGAGAAGAACCCCGACAGGAATATCCCAGGCCTCATCGTTCCGAGTCCCTACTTCGATCTGGCGATGGCGCCGGATGGGTTGCTCCGTGTTGCCAATCCAGGGCGGATGCGGATCGAGGCATATACACGTCGAGGCGATCTGGAGTTTTTCTGGGGCCGGAACAGCATGCGCATCGACGGCTTCTGCGGCTGCTGCAACCCGGCGAATTTCGCCATCCTGCCCGACGGACGTTACGTGACAGCCGAGAAGGGCCTGATTCGCGTGAAGATCTACGATGCCGACGGCGTCTTTCAGTCTGTCGTGGCCGGTCCCGATCAGTTGGTCGAAGGCGGGGCCTCTCGCGTCTTTCTTAGCGCCCAGGACGCCGAGGCCAGCGGGTTCGACGTGGCGGTCGATTCGGCCGGCCGTATTTTCGTGCTCGATACGATCGAGAACACCGTGCGCATCTTCGTGGAAAAGGAGACAGGATGATCCGGGGGAATTCTGGACCGCCAGAACGAAGCCGACGAGAATTCGTTGTCGGCGCTCTGCGGTATGGCATGTTGGGCACCTTGGCCGCAAGCGGGGCCCTGGCCGTCGCCAAGAGGCGGCGCCTGGTGCGAGAGGGGGTGTGCATCAACGATGGACTGTGCCTCGGCTGCGCCGCCTATCGCGGCTGCGATTTGCCTGCGGCACTGTATGCAAGACAATCTTCGGAGCGAAAGGACCATGCCGCAACGAAATGACGATGTCACGCGTCGGCGATTCCTGAGAGACGGCCTGTGGGGCGCGTGTTTGGCGGGGATCGGCGGAGTGGCGGGGTTCGCCGCCCACAAGGGACAGAAGGTCGATTGGCTCTGGCAGATCGATCCCTACAAGTGCATTGCTTGTGGGAACTGCGCGACGCACTGCGTTCTGGAGGAATCCGCCGTTAAGTGCACGCACGTGTACGGGATCTGCGGTTACTGCGAGATCTGCTTCGGCTTCTTCGACCCCGAGCCGTTCGATATCCACGAGGGCGCCGAGAACCAGATGTGCCCGACGGGCGCCATCATCCGCAAGTTCGTGGAGGAGCCGTACTACGAATACACCATCGACCGGCCCCTGTGCAACGGGTGCGGCAAGTGCGTCAAAGGATGCAACGCGTTCGGCAACGGCTCCTTGTTCTTGCAGGTGCATCACGACCGGTGCGAGAACTGCAACCAGTGTGCGATTGCCGCCGCCTGTCCGGCACAGGCGTTCCGTCGCGTTCCCGCCGACCAGCCCTATCTTCTCAAGAGTGTGGATCACATTTGATGGCACGCCCCCGTCTTATCCTCGTCGCGCTGGCTGCATTGCTCGTTGTGGGCGTTGCGGCAACTGGATTGGAGCGGTTCCCTCCGCCCGAATTCGAGACGGATTACGTCCGGCCGACCACGACGGCCCCGAATCCACCCCAGGGCGTCTGGGAATACATCGATGCCGGTGTCCTGGCGGTCACGCTGGTGCTGGCGACGGTCCTGATTCTGCGCACGCGCAATCGCAAGCTGATTTTTGCGCTGATGCTGTTCGCCCTGGCGTATTTCGGATTCTTCCGCGACGGTTGCGTCTGCCCGATCGGCGCCATCCAGAACGTCACGCTGACGGCCTTTGATCCGGGCTATGCAATTCCTCTGGCGGTGCTGATCTTCTTTGCTCTGCCCCTGGTGTTCACGCTGTTTTTCGGGCGGGTCTTCTGCGGCGCCGTCTGTCCGCTCGGAGCGATCCAGGACGTTGTGCTGATCCATCCGGTCCGTGTCCCTCGATGGCTCGAGAGCGGGTTGCGTCTGATCGCGTACACCTATCTTGGTGCGGCGGTGCTCTTCGCGGCGATGGGGGCGATGTTCATCATCTGCCGCTATGACCCGTTCGTCGGCTTCTTCCGCCTCTCAGGCAACTGGGAGATTCTCGTCGTCGGCGGGTGCCTGCTATTGATCGGCATGTTCGTCGGTCGGCCGTATTGCCGTTTCCTCTGTCCCTACGCCGTCATCCTCCGGCAGCTCTCCCGGCTCAGCCGATGGCGTGTCACGATCACTCCCACCGATTGCATCCAGTGTCGTCTGTGTGAAGACGCCTGTCCGTTCGGTGCGATCCGCAAGCCCACGGAGCCGTGGCCCGAGAAGGAATACAAGGTTGCCAGGCGGCGGCTGGCCTTCCTGATCGTGTTGTCTCCCATCCTGGTCGGCGCTTCTGGTTGGGCCGGATATGAACTGCGGGAGTGGCTGGCACGCGTCCATCCGGAGGTGCGGCTGGCCCAACGCATCTACCTGGAAGAGCACGCGCAAGTCGAGGGCACTACCGACGCCAGCGATGCCTTTCGTGCGATGGGCAGGTCCAGCGAAGAGCTCTACGCCGAAGCCGCGATGCTTCGGGACCGGTTTGGTCTCGGAGGCAGTCTGCTCGGCGCCTTCGTCGGCCTGGTAATCGCAGGGAAGCTCCTGTCGCTGTCCGTCAAACGCCGTCGCGCCGACTACGAGGCCGATCGTGCGAGCTGTCTGGCCTGTGGGCGATGCTATGCCTACTGTCCCAAAGAACACGAACGCTGGAAGCGGGGCAAAGAGGGGGTAGAGAGACACTGATGTCGGATACGTCGAAGCCCATTGCTGCAAATGAGCCCTCTGTTGCATGCCAGACGGCTCGTACAACCGCCAAGGTTGCCGGTGTCTTCACGCTGCTCTTCCTGGGGCTACTCGTCGCCAACCTCATCGGCACCATTGTGATCGCGCCGCTGCGCGAGGACCGGTTGGCGGCGATGAAAGACGAACTCCGCGGCGGCGATCCGACCGACGAGCAGTTGGCGGCGATTCGTCAGTTGGATCTTCAGATCCGGCGCAACCGGATCTGGAGACTGGATTTCGGACAGAAGGCCACCTACGCACTGTTGTGCGTCGTCGTTGTGTTTCTGATTGCGGCCAAGCTGGCGAGTGTCCTGCGTACCCGTCCACCTACACCGGCACCGCCCACAGACGTTGGGGCCGAACAGCTCCGTGAAGCCCGAGGCGCTCGTTGGGCCGTCACCGCCGGGCTGATGGTCTTGAGTGGTGCTGCGGCGCTGATCGTTATGATGGGCGCGCCGCTGGCGTTTGTTGTCGCCGAAGACGCAGGCCCGGCCTATGCTTCGATGGAAGAAAAGCGCCTTCAGTGGCATCGCTTCCGGGGTCCCGACGGGGCCGGCGTGAGCATTTTCACCAATATCCCGACCGAGTGGGACGGCGCTACGGGCAAGGGGATTCTATGGAAGGCGGCGGTGCCGCTGCCGGGGAACAACTCGCCCATCGTCTGGAACGATCGCGTCTTCCTTTCCGGCGCGACGAGCGAGAAACAAGAGATCTACTGCTACGATGCGGATTCGGGGCAATTGCTCTGGAGCGGCGATGTGCCCATCTCTCCGGCGGCTGTCCAGGCGAGAATCAGACCGATGGAGGACACCGGATACGCCGCCTCGACGATGGCCACCGACGGCCGGCGTGTCTATGCGATCTTCGCAACCGGTGACATCGCGGCCTTCGATTTCCACGGCCGCCGGCTTTGGCACAAGAACCTGGGTGTGCCGGACAACGCCTACGGCTATGCCTCCTCACTGGAGACCTACCAGGATCGCGTGATCGTTCAGTACGATCAGGGCTATGGAGATGAAGATGCCTCCCGCCTCTACGCCTTGGACGGCACATCGGGACGGGTCGTATGGGAAGTCAAACGCAGCGTTCCGAATTCGTGGACGTCGCCGGTCGTGGTGGAGATCGAGGGTCGGCTTCAACTGCTCACGCTGACCGATCCCTGGGCTCTGGCCAACGACCCGATCGACGGCGCCGAGATCTGGCGGGCCGACTGCCTCGGCGGTGACGTGGCCCCTTCACCGATCTATGCGGGCGGACTGGTGCTGGCCATCGAACCCTACAGCCATGCGGTGGCGATCAAGCCTACAGGCCAGGGCGACGTGACCGAGACCCACATTGCCTGGACCATGGATGAAGGCGGGCCCGACGTTTGCTGTCCTGTCTCCGACGGGCAATACGCTTATCTGCTGGAGAGCCACGGCCTGATTATGTGTTGTCGTCTGGCGGATGGCGAGAAGGTCTACGAGCACGACCTTCGCGACAATTTCACGGCTTCACCCAGCTTGGCGGCGGGTCGGCTTTACTTCCTGAGCATGGACGGTGTGATGACGATTGCCGAGGCGGGCCCCGAATACGAGGAACTGACCACGAACGCATTGGGTGAGAAGTGTCACGCCTCGCCCGCTTTCGTGGACGGGCGTATTTACATTCGGGGGTTGGAGAACTTGTATTGCATCGGAGGGGCTGTTGCCGGCGACCGTGAAGACTGATCGAGTTTCTATGGAAGAGCTGGACCTGACATTTGTAGATCGGACCGTCGAGCGTCTTGGTACGGGCGCCGACAAGGTGCTGGAGATCCTCCAGTCGCTTCAGACTCACTATGGGTACCTCCCGGCCGAGGCGTTGCAGCGGGTCTGCGAGCGGACGGAGATCACGCCGGCCGCTATCACCGGCGTCTCGACGTTCTACGACCAATTTCGGCATCGGCCGGCGGGCAAGCACACGATCCGTGTCTGCATCGGCACGGCTTGTCACGTCAAGGGTGGGCAGCAGGTCTTTGATGCCTTCAAGCGGCATCTGCACATCCCCGACGACGACGACACCGACGCCGAGAAGCTGTTCACCGTCGAGAAGGTCGCCTGCATTGGCTGCTGCATGCTCGCCCCGGCCATTCAAATCGATGATATCGTTTACGGGCATCTGAACGATCATCGCGTGCCGATCGTCTTGAAGGACTTCCTGGAACAGGAAAAGGCTGCCGGACGCAGAAAGCGCAAGGAGCGAGTCGGCCGTGCCCGTACGGGGCTGGGAGAGCTGCGAATCTGTCTCGATTCGAGCTGTCGGGCCAGCGGCAGCGAGAAGGTCTACGAGAGCCTCAAGAAAGCCGTGCACCAGACGCGGGCACGGGCCGTGGTCAAGAGCGTCAGTTGTTCGGGCATGTCGTATCTGACGCCGCTGGTCGAAGTGGTCCTGCCCGACGGGACGTCGTTTCGCTACGGCAACGTGGAACCCCAGGACGCTAAGGCGATTGTGCTTCGGCACTTCAAGCCGAGGCGAATCGGCGGCCACACGGCCAGTGCCGTTTCCAATCTGCTGGACCGGATCCTGACGGATGAGAATCGAGAGCCTGTGACGCGATATTCGGTCAACGTGCGCGACCATGCGGTCTCGGAGTACCTCGGCCGCCAGGTCCATATCGCCACGGAACACTGCGGGTGCATCGACCCAACCGACCTCGACGAGTATCTCGCCAACGGAGGGTTCCAGTCCCTCCAGAAGAGCCTTACCGAACTCGATCCGCAGGGTGTGATCGACCAGATCGAGAAGAGCGGTCTGCGAGGCCGGGGCGGCGCCGGTTTTCCCACGCATCAGAAGTGGGCGACTGTCCGGGCCCAGGACGCCGAGAAGAAGTACATCGTCTGCAACGGCGACGAGGGCGACCCCGGCGCGTTCATGGACCGCATGCTGCTGGAGTCGTATCCCTATCGGGTCCTCGAAGGCATGGCCGTCGCCGCCCGCTGTGTCGGGGCGAAGGAAGGATATCTCTACATCCGCGCCGAATACCCCCTGGCCATCAAGCGGATCGGCGAGGCGATCGGGAAATGCGTCGAGCGGGGCTACCTTGGAGATGGCATTCTGGGCAGTGACTTCTCGCTGCATCTGAAGATCGTCGCCGGGGCCGGGGCGTTCGTTTGCGGCGAAGAGACCGCGCTGATCGCGAGCATCGAAGGCCGCCGGGGCATGCCGAAATTGCGGCCGCCGTACCCGGCGATCAAGGGGCTCTGGTCGAGTCCCACGCTGATCAACAACGTCGAGACCTATGCGGCCGTGCCGTGGATCCTGCGAAACGGCGTCGAGGCCTATGCGTCGATCGGTACGGACGGCAGCAAAGGCACGAAGGTCTTCGCGCTGGCAGGCAAGGTGGCTCGCGGTGGTCTGATCGAGGTGCCGATGGGCATCTCGATCCGGCAGGTCGTCGATGAGATCGGCGGCGGCGTTGCGGGCGGGCTGAACCTCAAGGCCGTGCAGGTGGGTGGGCCCTCCGGCGGCTGTGTTCCGGCCGACCTCGATCATCTGCCCGTGGACTACGAGTCGCTGACCGGCGCCGGCGCGATGATGGGCTCCGGCGGTCTCGTCGTGCTGGATGAGACGGACTGCATGGTGGACATCGCGCGGTACTTTCTCGAATTCACCCAGGACCAGTCGTGCGGCAAGTGCACCTTCTGCCGCATCGGCACCCGGCGAATGCTCGACATTCTCGATCGGCTCTGCGCCGGACACGGCCGGGCCGGCGATCTGGAGGAGCTCGAGCATCTGGCCGAGATGGTCCAGAAAGGCAGTCTCTGCGGGCTCGGCAAGACGGCCCCGAATCCGGTGTTGTCGACCCTGAAGTACTTCCACAAGGAATATGAGGCCCACATTCAGAAGCGCTGTCCTGCCGGAAAGTGCAAGGCGCTCATCACCTACTCGATCACCGACGAGTGCATCGGCTGTACGATCTGCGCCCAGCACTGTCCGACCGATGCGATTGCCATGAAGCCCTACGAGAAACACGAAATCGATCCCGACAAATGCGTTCGGTGCGGCACGTGCAAGAGCGTCTGCCCGGCCGACGCCGTGCGAGTTGATTAGCCATGCCTAAACTGACGATTGACGGCCGTGAAGTCGAGGTGGACCCCGGCGCGACGATTCTCGATGCCGCCGGGAAGCTCGGGATCGAGATTCCCACGATGTGTTACCTGCGAGGTCACGAAGCCACGACCAGTTGCATGGCTTGCGTTGTGAAGGTGGCCGGCTCGCGCGGTCTCGTGCCTTCGTGTGGCACGCTCGCACGAGATGGAATGCAGGTCGAGAGCGCATCGGACGAGGTTCGTGATGCGCGTCGCTCGGCCTTGGAGCTTCTGCTCAGCGACCACGTGGGCGACTGCGTCGGGCCTTGTCTGATGGGCTGCCCGGCCCATATGGACATCCCACAGATGATTCGGCAGATTGCCGCGGGCCAGTTAGCCGATGCGGTCGCAACGGTCAAGCGGGACATCGCGTTGCCGGCGGTGCTGGGACGCATCTGTCCGGCGCCGTGCGAGAACGTCTGCCGGCGGGCCCAGCACGACCAGGCGGTCTCGATCTGTCTGCTCAAGCGTCACGTCGCCGACGTGGATCTCAGCAGCGACGAGCCCTATACACCCAAGTGCGCCGAAGCCAACGGCAAGCGCGTGGCGATCATCGGCGCCGGTCCGGCCGGTCTGGCGGCGGCCTATTGCCTCCGGCAGGAGGGCTTCGAGTGCGTCGTGGTGGACGAGCACGATGAGCCGGGCGGGATGCTGCGCTACGGCGTGCCGGATGGCAAGCTGCCGCACGATATCCTGGCACGCGAGATCGCACAGATCGAGAAACTCGGCGTGCGATTCCGGCTCGGGATCCGTGTCGGCAAGGCCATCTCGATGGAGGAGGTCCGCAAACAGTTCGACGCCGTGTTGGTGGCCGTCGGCGAGTTGAAGGAAGGTGACGCCGAATCGCTCCATCTCGATGCATCCGACAAGGTCGAAGTGGACGGCACAACCTATGCGACCCATGTCCCGGGCGTGTTCGCCGGGGGCGATGCGGTCCGCAGGCGAAGAATGGCGGTGCGGGCGGTGGCCGATGGGAAGGAGGCGGCCCTGTCGATCGCGCAGTACCTTGCAGATCAGGAAGTGATTGGCTCCGAACGGCGGTTCAACAGCCGCATGGGAAAGGTCTCCGAATCGGAGATGGCGATCTTCCTGCAGTCGGCGAGCCCCAAGCCGCGCACCAAGCCATTTGGAGTCGCCGAGGCGTTCAGCATCGCCGAGGCGCGGACCGAATCGCTCCGTTGCCTGCACTGCGATTGCCGCAAGCCCGATGCCTGCCTCTTGCGGCAGCATGCCCAAGCCTACGGGGCCAGGCAGAGCCGGTACAAAGCCGACCGTCGGTCCTTCGTTCAGCAGACACAGCACCCCGACGTGATCTACGAGCCGGGCAAGTGCATCGACTGCGGCATCTGCATCCAGATCGCTTCCGAGGCCGGCGAGAAACTGGGCCTGACGTTCGTCGGTCGCGGCTTCGATGTCCGGGTCGCCGTGCCGTTCGGGGAGACGCTGGCCGAGGGGCTGCGCGTGGCCGCCGAACGATGTGTCGTCGCCTGTCCCACCGGCGCGCTGGCCTTCAGAGACGACAGCAAGCCGCCGGGAACGACTCAATGAGCCCGTATTGCGGAGGGTGATTGCCGTATGTACGCCGTCTCAAGACCCCAGCCGAAGAGCTGTCTCGGCCACACGGCGGCCGAGGTTCCGAGCGGTCGTCATGCCGAACTCGTCTTTCGTCACCCCTCCTTCGGCGCCGCTCCAGAGCGTGGCCCCGAAGCGGGAATGCGGCCGACCGTTGCCGACCACGATCATCTCCTGACAGAACAGTGACACCTGGACCGACTGGACCGTTGTCTCCTGCCCACCGTTGCGGGTGCCGCCGACGGCCAGGACGGCGCCGACCTTGTTCGCCAGGGCCAGGTTGTCGCGATAGAACGCCATCCAGCGGTCGAGGAAGGCTTTGCACAGCGAACTCATATTGCCGAAGTAGACCGGCGTGCCGATGATGATGCCTCGGACCTTTGGATCGGTGAGCCTGGGGACCAGGGCGGGGAAGTCGTCCTTCTCGCCCGGCTCCAGCGGGATGCCGGCCGCCAGGTCGCCGTTGATCTTGCGTCCGGCCAGTTCGATCAGCTCCGTTTCGATCCGTGGGCTGACAAGGCCGGCCGCCTCGAGGCAGACCCGCAGCGAGGTGGCGGTCGCCTGACCCTGCCTGGGACTGCACGAAATCGCAACGATCTTGACGGGTTCGCCACGCGACGGCGCATCGGCCCCGTGGGAAGCCGAAGTGACGCCGGTGGCCGCGACGCCTGCGGCGATGGAATCTCTCACGAAGTTCCGACGGGTGATCGTCTCCATCCATTGTCTCCTTCTGTGGTCTGTGCTTCGATCGTTCACCGGCCGTACACCTGTTGTGGCCCGGCGTACGCATACAAACCAGAATCACACGAACCGAACCGTTCTCTGTCGTGTAGTACAACCGTCCTGGTGCATTTTTCGTCCATGTAGGAGGTTCATTATGAGGTCATCGAGTCGCCGCGCACACCAAAATCCGTCGTTCGGAGGTTTCTTCGTTCTCTTGGCAGCCATATTAGCTGTCCCCGGCCTGCTCGTTGCGGCCGACTGGCCCAACTACCGGGGGCCCAACCACGACGGCATCTCCAACGAGACCGGCTGGCGGGCGGTCCTGCCGGAGACTGGGGCGGTCGAATGGCGGACGTCCCTGGGCTGGGGATTCGCCTCGATGGCCGTCAGCAACGGATGGGTCTATGCCACCGGCAACGTCGATGATCGGGACATCGTCTACTGTCTCGATGCCGCCACCGGCAAGGAACGATGGCGGCAATCGTATCCATGTCCTCGGCTGGCCAAACAGCATGAGGGCGGTCCGGCAGCCACACCGACGGTCGAGGGCGACGCGGTCTACGTCTTCAGCAAGAACGGCGACGTCCTGCGGTTGAACGCCGAGACGGGCAAGATCGTCTGGCACAAGAACATCCGAACGGAACTCGGTCTGCAGGAGTTGACGTGGTATTTCGCCGGCTCGCCGGTGATCGTGGACGATCTGGTGATCCTCAATGCCGGCACCGCGGGCGTCGCGCTGAACAAGGCCGACGGCCGCGTCGTCTGGCAGAACGGCAAAGGCGCCGGCGGCTATGCGACGCCCATGCCATACACCTTTGGGGGCAGGAAGTGCATTGCGCTGTTTGGGGCCAGCGATCTGTTTGGTATCGAGGCGGCCACGGGCAAGATCCTGTGGCGGATCGAGTGGAAGACCAGCTATGACATCAACTCGGCCGACCCGATTGTGGTCGGCGACCGCATCTTCGTCTCATCGGGTTACAACAAGGGCTGCGCCCTGTTGAAGCTCGGCAACGACAGGGTCACCGAAATCTACAGCAACCGGAACATGCGGAACCAGTGCAACAGCTCAGTCTTCTGGAAGGGCCATATCTATGGCTTCGACGGCCAGGTCGGCGGCAGCGGCAGCCTGGCGTGTCTCGATCTTGAAACCGGTCAGATCAAATGGGCCCAGCGCGGTCTTGGCACCGGTTCGCTCATGCTGGCTGACGGCAAGCTGATCGTTCTCGGCGAGAGGGGCAAGCTCGCGATCGTCGACGCGACACCCGATGGGTACAAGGAACTGGCCTCGGCCCAGATCCTCGAAGGCAAGTGCTGGACCATGCCGGTGCTGGCCAACGGGCGGATCTACGCCCGCAACGCAGCCGGAGACATGGTCTGTGTCAACGTCGGCGGTGCGAACTGATGATGGGAAGACTCTCGGACGTGTCCTGGGGGATTGTCCCATGAAAGCAGCGATCATTCACGAGAACGGTGATCTGGATGTGGTGCGTGTGGAGGATGTCCCCGAGCCGAAGCCGGGCCCGGGGGAGGCTGTTCTAAAAGTCACGTGCGCCGGGCTGAACCATCTGGACATCTGGGTCCGCAAGGGCAGGCCCGGCGTGGCGCTGAGCGGTGCGCACGTGCTGGGGTCCGACGCCGTCGGTGTCGTGGAAGAGCTTGGCGAGGGCGTCGAGAACGTCAAAGTCGGCGACGAAGTCATCGTCAATCCCGGCCTGAGCTGCGGTCGTTGTGAGTTCTGCGCCCGGGGCCAGCAGAGCGAATGCCCATCGTTCGGGATCATGGGCCTGAGCCGTCCGGGGACGTTTGCCGAGCGTGTCGCGGTGCCGGCCCGGAATTTGTGGCCCAAACCGACGCATCTGGCCGTCGACGAGGCCGGAACGCTTGCGCTCGCGTCCGTCACGGCGTGGCGCATGCTCATGACGCGGGCGCAAGTCAAGCCGGGCGAGACCGTCCTGATTCACGGCATCGGCGGTGGGGCGGCCCTCTGTGCGCTGCAATTCGCCAAGCTGGTTGGCGCCGAGGTGATCGTGACGTCGTCGTCCGACGAGAAGCTCGCCGGCGCGCAACGGCTTGGCGCCGATCATGCGATCAACTATCGGCGCCAGGATGTCGCTGACGGCGTCAAAGAAGTCACGGGCGGGCGAGGCGTTGACGTGGCTGTGGACAGCGTCGGGGCCTCCACGTGGCCGCTCGATTTTGCCTGTGTCCGGCGGGCCGGGCGGATTGTCACCTGCGGCGTCACGACGGGGCCGAAGGCCGAGACGAATCTACAGGCCCTCTATTGGAATCAACTGACGATCCTCGGCTCGACGATGGGCTCAGACGAGGATTTCCGGCAGATGCTTCGGGCCGTGACCGTCAACCGGCTCCGACCCGTCCTCGATGAGGTCTTCCCCTTGGACGAGGCGCGTCAGGCAATGGCGAAGATGGAAGCGGGCAGGCAGTTTGGGAAGATTGCGTTGCGCCTCTTGTAGCAGACGACCGATCCCAAAAGGGCCGAACAATCATCTGGCGACGGCCTATAGATATGGAGAGTCGGTCGTTTATCTATTGCATAGGAGGCTTGCTATGGCTTCAACCGCTTCTACCATGTTGCCGTTGGGCACGAAGGCGATGGATTTCAGCCTCCCCGATATCGAGGGCAGGATCGTTTCTCTCTCTGATTTCAGTGAGGCCCAGGCAATGGTCGTGGTATTCATGTGCAACCACTGCCCGTTCGTCAAGCATGTGATCGACGGCCTCGTCAATCTGGTGGGGGACTACCAGGACCGGGGGGTTGCTTTCATCGCGATCAACGCCAACGATGTTCGGGCATATCCCGACGACCGGCCCGAGAGGATGGCCGAGTTCGCCCGGCAGAAGGGATTCACATTCCCGTATCTGTACGACCATACGCAGGAGGTCGCCAAAGCCTATCACGCTGCGTGCACGCCGGATATCTTCGTCTTCGACAGCGACCGCGACCTCGTCTATCGCGGGCAGATGGACGACAGCCGGCCGGGCAACAACGAACCGGTCACCGGCGCCGACTTGCGTACGGCTCTGGATGCGGTCCTCGAAGGCCGGCCCGCCCCCGACGAGCAGAGACCCAGCATGGGCTGCAACATCAAGTGGCAGCCCGGCAACGAGCCGGACTACGCCTGATCCCCGCAGTGGGGTGAAAGTGGGGATCTTATGGAACCCAAGCCGGCAGCAAGAATGGCGGCTGTCCTGATCGTTGCGGTCGCTTCGTTGGGGTCTGCGGCCGGTTCTGATGGGCCTGAGACCCTGCAAGAGTATCTCAGGCACGCAGCACTGAACAACGCAGGACTGAGGGCGGCGTTCGAGGAGTGGAAAGCCGCGTTGGAGGCGGTGCCCCAGGCGAAGGCCCTGCCTGACCCGCGATTCACTTATGGCTACTTCATCGAAGAGGTCGAGACGCGGGTTGGTCCCCAGAAGCACCGGCTTGGCATCATGCAGGTCTTCCCGTGGTTCGGCACGATTCAGGCGCGCACCGATGCGGCCTCCGCTGCTGCCAAGGCCGCTCACAGACGCTACGAGGCCAAGAAGCTCCAGTTGTTTTATGAGGTCAAGGACGCGTTCCACGAGTACATTTATCTCCAGCGCGCCATTGAGATTGCGCGAGACACCCTCGACCTGGTGCGGCATTTCGAGGAGGTGGCCCGCACCCGCTACATCACGGCGGCGGCCGGCCACCCCGACATCATCCGCGCCCAAGTCGAGGTGGCGACGCTGGAAGACCGTCTCGTCGCCCTCCGGGAGTTGCGAGAGCCCATTGTTGCCCGGCTCAACGCCGCCCTGAACCGGCCCGTCTCCGAGCCGCTGCCTTGGCCCCAACTCCAGACATATCCGCCGGTTAAGATCGATCGAATCGAGGTGTTGACCCTGCTGCGAGAGCAGAATCCCCAGTTGCAGGCCCTGGACTTCGACGCAGAAGTGGCGAGGAACCAGATCGAGTTGGCGAAGAAGAGGTTCTACCCCGATCTCGGCGTGGGTTTGGATTGGATCATCACGGATGATGCGGCCATGTCGGGCGTTCGCGACAGCGGCAAAGACCCCGTGATCCTGATGTTCAGCCTGAACCTGCCGATCTGGCGAAAGAGCTACGGTGCGGCCGAGTTGCAGGCGAAGGCGCAGTCACGTCGAACGGCACATCGGAAGCGGGATGTCGAGAACACTCTCCTGGCTCGCGCGCAGCACGTCCTGTACGATCTGGAGGACAGTGGGCGGAAGTTGCGGCTCTACAACGAGGTCCTGGTTCCAAAGGCACAGGAACTGGTGGGGGCCTCCGAGACGGCGTATTCTGCCGGAACGGTCGATTTCCTCAGCCTGATCGACGCCGAGCGAACGCTGCTGAAGTTCCGGCTCGAACACGAGCGGGCCCAGGCAGACCAGCAGCAGAGGCTGGCGGAGCTGGAGATGCTGGTCGGAGCCGAGCTATCTGACTGGGAAGAGGGCGGCTAGTCCGAATGGCGCGAACACAAATCCCATTATGCCTGTATGTATTGGGGTTGATCCAGAAAGGAAGGCAGAATGACGTCCATGCGATGGACAATGGGGTTGGGAAAATGGGGTGCGGGTGTTCTGGCGCTGGTCGCAGCGGGTTTTCTCCTGGGGTATGTCGTCTCGCCAGGCATGGGGACCGGGGCTGCCATGCATGATGAGCATGCAGACCACGGTCCGCAGAAGTGGTACTGCTCAATGCATCCGCAGATCGTCCGGGATGGACCGGGCCTGTGCCCGATCTGCGAGATGGACCTAATCCCGATGCCCACGAGTCTCGTGGCTGACGCCGCGCCGCGAGAGCTGGCCGTCTCTGAGGCCGCTGCCAAGCTGATGGACATCCAGACCTCCCCTGTCGAACGGAGATCCGTTGCGGTCGAAGTCCGCATGGTGGGCAAGGTCGATTACGATGAGACTCGCGTCAAGTCGATCGCCGCCTGGTCGCCCGGCCGCATCGACCGACTCTATGTCGATTTCACCGGCACGCGCGTCAGGAAGGGCGATCACCTGGTTGAGCTCTACAGCCCCGAACTGATCAGCGCGCAAGCGGAACTGTTACAGGCAGTCCGAGCGGCCTCCAGGGCTTCGACCGAGACATCGGAGTTTCTCAAGGACTCCGCCCGGACGACCCTTGACGCCGCTCGTGAGAAACTGCGTCTGCTGGGTCTCACGAGCGAGCAGATTGACGCCATCGAGACATCGGGCGAGCCGTTGAAGCACGTGACGATCTACTCGCCCATCAGCGGTGTGGTCATCGAAAAGATGGCCACCGAAGGCATGTACGTCGGCACCGGCAGCCATATCTACACCGTGGCCGATCTCTCTGAGGTCTGGGTCAAGCTCGATGCCTATGAGTCCGACCTGCCCTGGATTCGGTATGGCCAGCAGGTCACGTTTACCGCCGAAGCCCATCCGGGCGAAGTCTTCAAGGGCTGGATCAGCTTCATCGCTCCAACGTTGGATGCCCGAACGCGAACGGTCAAGGTCCGCGTCAACGTGCCCAATCCCGATGAGCGGATCAAGCCCGAGATGTTCGTTCGCGCCGTGGTCCAGTCGCGCGTGGCTCAGGAGGGCAAGGTGATGCACCCGGACCTGGCTGGCAAATGGACTTGTCCGATGCACCCCTCGGTTGTCAGAGGCCAGGCGGGCCATTGCGACATCTGCGAGATGGATCTTGTGATCACCGAATCGCTGGGCTACGTGGCCGCCGAGGAGGATGAGCATCTGCCGCTGGTGATTCCCGCGTCGGCCCCATTGATCACGGGCAAGCGCGCGGTCGTGTATGTGAGCAAGCCCAACGCGGAGCATCCGACGTTCGAGGGACGAGAGATTGTTCTGGGGCCTCGAGCGGGGGATTCCTACATCGTCAAGGAGGGGCTGGCGGAAGGGGAACAGGTCGTGACCAGCGGCGGTTTCAAGATCGACTCGGCCCTTCAGATTCAGGCCAAACCGAGCATGATGAATCCGGAGGGCGAAGCGATGCCCACCGGACATCAGCATGGAGGACATGCGCCGGCCCAGGATGCGCCGGCGCCGGGAACGCCGGCGGCGATTCAGCCGCTGTGCCCGGTGATGGATACGCCTATCGATCCGGCCGTGTACGTCGAGTACGAGGGCAAGCGGGTCTACTTCTGCTGCCCCGGCTGCGATGAGAAGTTCCTGGCCGATCCAGAACGGTATCTCGATAAGCTGCCGCAATTCCAGCGATCGAACGACGAGCCGAGCGCCGAAATGGATCACACCAACCACAATCCATGAGATTCCACAGTCAACTGTGAAAGGAGACTGCCATGAACGACAACATGAGATTCGCAGCAAGAGCCCTGACGGTCGCGGCCGTTGCGCTGGCCACCGTGGTCTTGTTCTCCGGCTGCAGGAGGCATCATGACGACCATGCCGGGCACGACCACGCCTCAGTGGATCAGCCGGCCGCTGAAGCGGTCGCGATCGCGCAGACGACCTGTCCGGTCATGGAAGGCAATCCCATCAACGAAAACCTCTTCGTCGAGTACAAGGGCGAGAAGGTCTATTTCTGCTGCGCAGGCTGTCCCGAAATGTTCTTGGCCGAACCGGAGAAGTACACCGCCAAGCTGCCGCAGTTCAACGAGTAACCCGTAGGAACACTCCTTCATGGATGAAAGGCAACGGGACATCGACGCCGGCGCGAGCCTGCTGGACAGAGTGATACGCTTCTGTCTACAGAACAAACTTGTGGTGGCGCTGTTGGTCCTGATAATCGTCGGCTGGGGCCTGATGACGGCGCCGTTCGACTGGGACCTGGGCGGGTTGCCAAAGTCGCCGGTCCCGGTCGACGCCATCCCCGACATCGGGGAGAACCAGCAGATCGTCTTCACCGAGTGGATGGGCCGCTCGCCGCAGGACGTGGAAGATCAGGTCACTTACCCGTTGACGGTTTCGCTGCTGGGGCTCCCCGGGGTCAAGACGGTTCGCAGTTACTCGTTCTTTGGCTTCTCGAGCATCTATGTCATCTTCGACGAGGGCGTCGAGTTCTACTGGTCGCGCAGCCGCGTGCTGGAGAAGCTCAACAGCCTTCCTTCGGGAACGCTCCCGGAGGGGGTTCAACCGGCGCTGGGACCCGACGCCACCGCCCTGGGCCAGGTCTTCTGGTACACGCTCGAAGGGCGCGACCCGAACGGCGATCCGGCTGGCGGTTGGGACCTCGACGAATTGCGGAGCATCCAGGACTGGTACGTGCGCTATGCCCTGCTCAGCGCCGAAGGCATCAGTGAAGTCGCTTCGATCGGGGGCTTCGTTCGCGAGTATCAGATCGACGTGGACCCGGACGCCATGCGGGCCTACGGCGTCGGGCTCGACGACGTGATCAAGGCGGTCAAAGGTTCGAACATCGATGTCGGCGCGCGCACGATCGAGATCAACAAGGTCGAATACGTCATCCGCGGCCTCGGCTTCATCCAGCAGCTCTCCGATATCGAGCAGACCGTGGTCACGGTCAATGACAACGTCCCGATCTACGTCAAGGACATTGCGAAGGTTGCGCGAGGGCCGGCCCTGCGGCGCGGCGCCCTGGACAAGGGCGGCGCCGAGGCGGTCGGAGGCGTTGTGGTGGTCCGCTATGGCTACAATCCGCTGGCCGCGATCCAGCACGTCAAGGACAAGATCGACGAACTGGCGCCGGGCCTGCCGGAGAAGACTCTGGCCGACGGAACGGTCTCGAAGGTCACCATCGTACCGTTCTACGACCGGACGGGCTTGATCTACGAGACGCTTGGCACGCTCAACACGGCCCTGACCCAACAGGTGCTCGTCACGGTCATCGTCGTGATCGTGATGGTCCTGCACCTGCGCAGCAGCGTGCTGATCAGCGGACTGCTTCCCCTGGCGATCCTGATGTGCTTCATTGCGATGCGGCACTTCGGAGTCGATGCGAACATCGTCGCCCTGTCCGGCATCGCCATCGCCATTGGGACGATCGTGGACATGGGCATCGTCCTGTGCGAGAACATCCTGCGCCGTCTCGCCGAAGCGCGCGGAGATGAAGACACGCTCGAAGTCGTCTATCGGGCATCCTCGGAAGTCGGCGGGGCCGTAGTGACCGCGGTGGCGACGACAATCGTCAGCTTTCTTCCGGTCTTCACGATGACCGGGGCAGAAGGCAAGCTCTTCAAGCCGCTGGCGTTCACCAAGACGTTCGCTCTGCTGGCGTCGGTGATCGTGGCGCTGACGATCATCCCGCCGGCGGCGCACGTGCTCTTCACGCGACGGCCCACTGGCAGCAGGATCCTGCGTTATGTGTTCGGCGCGATTCTGCTGGCCCTGGCGGTTTCCGCCGCCATTCTCGTCACCTGGTGGGTTGGTGTCGTTGTCGCGGTCGTTGCGATCTACCATCTGGCGCGAGAACGCCTGCCCGTCAAGGCCCGCAATGCGATGCCGCTGTTGGCCAACGCCCTGGCCGTTGTTCTCGTGGGCATCGTTCTGACCCAGTACTGGCTGCCCATGGGGCCTGCCGCCGGATTCGTTCGTAATCTTGTCTTTGTGGGCCTGCTGATCGGGACGCTTCTGCTGTTCTTTCGCATTTTCCAGCATATCTATCCGGCCGTCCTGACGTGGTGCCTGGAGCATAAGATTGCCTTCCTGAGCCTACCGTTGCTCCTGCTGCTCCTTGCGGGAATGATCTGGCAGGGGGCGGCCAGGGTGTTCTTCTTCGTGCCCGACTCGTTGAGACAGAATCGACTCTGGACGTCGGCGACGGAGGTCTTTCCCGGATTGGGCCGAGAGTTCATGCCGGCGCTGGACGAGGGCTCGTTTCTCTACATGCCGACGACCATGCCTCACGCCTCGATTGGCGAGGCGCTGGACGTTCTGGCCAAGCAGGACATGGCGTTTCAGGCGATCCCGGAGGTCGAGTCGGTGGTGGGCAAGATCGGCCGGGCCGATTCGCCGCTCGACCCGGCCCCGATCTCGATGATCGAGACGGTCATCAACTACAAAACCGAATACATCACCGATGCCGCCGGCCGCCGTCTGCGGTTCCGATACGATCGTGCCGAAGGCGACTACGTGCGCGACGCCGAGGGCAACCTCATCGGCGATCCCAAGGGCCGGCCGTACAGGCAATGGCGCGACCACATTCACAGCCCCGACGACATCTGGCACGAAATCGTTCAGGCCGGCGAGATTCCGGGCACCACCAGCGCCCCCAAACTCCAGCCGATCTCCGCCAGGCTCGTCATGCTCCAAAGCGGCATGCGCGCCCCGATGGGGGTCAAGGTCAGGGGCCCCGATCTGGCGACGATCGAGGCAGTGGCGCTGGACATCGAGCGGTTTCTCAAGGAGGTCCCGGGAGTCGAGCCCGGCGCGGTCATCGCCGACCGCGTCGTGGGCAAGCCCTATCTCGAAATCGACATCGACCGGGAGCGGATCGCCCGGTACGGCATCAGCGTCCAGCGGGTCCAGGATGTGATCGAGGTCGCCATCGGGGGCAAGCGCCTCACAACCACCGTCGAGGGCCGCGAGCGCTACGGTGTGCGCGTTCGCTACCTGCGGGAACTGCGGGACGAGATCGACACGATGGAGCGAATCCTGGTGCCGGCGCCGGACGGGGCGCAGATCCCGCTGGCCCAACTGGCTGAGATTCGCTATGCACGCGGGCCACAGGCAATCAAGAGCGAAGACACATTCCTGACCGCTTACGTGGTCTTCGACCGCAAGCCCCAGTACGCCGAGGTCGACGTCGTCGAGCAGTGCCGCCGGTATCTCCAGGACAAGATCGACTCGGGCGAGTTCTCCGTTCCGGAAGGGGTGCACTACACGTTCGCCGGGACGTACGAGCACCAGATTCGCGCCACCAGGACGCTGACGGTGGTGGTCCCATTGGCTTTGTTCATCATCCTTCTGATCCTCTACCTGCAATTCCGACGCGTTTCGACGACGGGCTTGGTGTTCTCCGGCATCCTGGTCGCCTGGGCGGGCGGGTTCCTGATGATCTGGCTGTACGCCCGGCCTTGGTTTCTGGATTTCAGCGTCTTCGGCACGAACTTGCGAGACCTCTTCCAGGTGCATCCGATCAATCTGAGCGTGGCGATCTGGGTCGGATTTCTTGCCCTGTTCGGCATCGCTACCGACGACGGTGTGGTGATGTGCACGTATCTGGAGCAGTCGTTCCGCAACCGACCGACCGAGACGGTGCCGCAGATTCGCAAGGCGGTCATGGCAGCAGGTTCGCGGCGGGTCCGGCCGTGCCTGATGACCACGGCTACGACAATCCTGGCCCTGATCCCCGTCCTGACGAGCACCGGCCGTGGTTCGGACATCATGGTCCCGATGGCCATCCCCGCCTTCGGCGGCATGACCATCGCGGTCCTCACCATGCTCGTCGTCCCCGTCCTCTACAGCATGCTCCAGGAAGCCAAAGCCCGACGAGCGACAGGGGATTGATCGCGCAAAAACACCATGAGGCGAGGGCACAACAGCGGAAAATCGGGGCGACAGGACTTGAACCTGCGACCTCTTGACCCCCAGTCAAGCGCGCTAGCCAAACTGCGCCACGCCCCGATACACCCTTGCCATTGTAGTGTGCTCGCGAATGGCCCACAAGTGTTTTTTTGCCATTATGCAGTTCGTATTCGGATTTGCATCTTGCGTCCGTCCAATATGCTGTGATGAGAGGGTGCAGGGGTCCTCTGGCAGCATGATGCGGATCTCCCTTCCCCGCTGCATGCAGCCGTCATTCGAAGACAAAGGCGATCAGCAGGCCGGCGAGCACGGCGGCGACGAGCAGAATCGTGCAGGCGATCTGTTCGACGGTATCGATATTGGCACACATCATCGTTGCTCGCCCGATATGGTCCCGATTCGACCATTTCGTTGCGCGAACCCTCACGTTTATTCAAGCAGAAAGGGCCACAGAGTGTGCCTGCCCGTGGACTTGCGGGATGGAGTCAGGCTGGGATGCATCCTTGTCGCGGCATGAGTCTTCTGATAGCATGACTCGGCTTGCATCCGGCTTAGGTGAAGTCCGGAGTCGGAGACGCGAGAGAATGCAACGGTGGACCACAGAAAGGAGTGCCTGGACTATGTCAGTGCAAAGGTGCGCGTCTCTGTCATTTCTTCTCGTCCTGATCGTCCTTGGGCCGGCGCCGGGGGCCGTCCAGGTCTGGGAGGAGCCGCTGACGCTTCCCACCTACCGGCTGGAAGCGCCCGATGTGAACCCGCGCTTCTACACCAACGAGTCATATCAGGGGGCGCAGAAGCGAGTGTATCCCTATGCGATGCAGGATGGCGTGACGAATATCCGTGAGGAGCAGACCTATACGGCTCTGTACCTGGAGAACGAGTACATCAAGCTGTGCATCCTGCCGGAGATCGGGGGCCGGCTGTTTTATGCGACCGACAAGACCAACAACTACGAGATCTTCTACCGGCAGAACGTGGTCAAGCCGGCGCTGATCGGCATGCTCGGGGCGTGGATTTCCGGCGGAATCGAATGGTGCGTCTTCCACCACCACCGCGACACGACGCAGATGCCCGTCGATTACACGCTGGCTTCGAACGCCGACGGCAGCAAGACGATCTGGTTCGGCGAGACGGAGCGGCGGCATCGGATGAAATGGCTGATCGGCGTGACGCTGCATCCGGGCCGGTCGCACGTCGAGGCGACGGTGAAGTTGTTCAACCGGACGGCCCAGCCGCACTCGATCCTGTACTGGGCCAACGTCGCGGTCCACGTGGACGACACCTACCAGGTGATCTTTCCGCCCAGCGTCACGGCCGCAACCTATCACTCCAAGAACGATTTCATCCATTGGCCTATCGGCGCCGGACGCTTTCGCGGCACGGACTATCAGGGTGTGGATCTGAGCTGGTGGAAGAACCACCCGGAGCCCGTCTCGTTCTTCGCCTGGGACCTTCAGGAGGATTTCATGGGCGGCTACGACCACGGCCGCCAGGCCGGCGTGGTCCACGTGGCCAACCATCACGTGGTCTGCGGGGCCAAGCTGTGGGAGTGGGGGCCCGGACCGCGCGGACGGATGTGGGACAAGATCCTGACCGATGAGGACGGGCCGTATGCCGAATTGATGGTCGGCGCGTTCAGCGACAACCAGCCGGACTACAGTTGGATCAAACCGTACGAGGTCAAGACGTTCCAGCAGTGCTGGTATCCTATTCGCGCGATCGGCGGGTTCAAGAACGCCAATCTCGACGCGGCCGTCAACCTCGAACGGACCGACGACGGCAAGGTCAGGCTGGGGTTCAACACGACCGCTCCGCACAAGCGGGCCAGGGTGCTGCTGACTGCTTCGGGGCAGACCATTCTGGACGAGACGATCGCCATCGGTCCCGCCCAGCCGTTCGTGAAGGAAGTGGCGGCGCCGGAAGGCGTCGATGTCACCGATCTGCGGGCCTCGTTGCTGGCCGCCTCGGGCCGCGAACTGATCGCCTATCAACCCGTTGAGCACCAACGCGACTCCCGATTGCCGGAGCCCGTGAAGAACCCGCCGGCGCCGAAGGACATCGAGACGATTGAGGAGTTGTATCTGACCGGGCTTCGGATCGAGCAGATTCACAACCCCCGCGTCGATCCGTTCGATTACTACGAGGAGGCCCTGCGGCGCGATTCGAACGACACGCGGACGAACACGATCGTGGGCGTCAACTACAACCGGCGGGGCCTTTACGCCGAGGCCGAAGAGCACCTGCGCCGGGCAGTGACGAGACTGTCGGCCGATTATACGCGGCCCGGCAACACCGAGGCGCTCTTTCATCTGGGCGTGGCCTTGCGCGTCCAGGGCAAGCTCGATGAGGCGTACAAGGCCTTCCACCGCTCCACGTGGGATTACGCGTTCCAGTCGGCCGGCTACCATCAGCTTGCGGAACTATCGTGCGGCCGGGGCGACTGGGCGACGGCCATTGAACAGATCGACCAATCCCTGACGACCAACACCGTGAACACGAAGGCGCGGAATCTCAAGGCCGCGGCGCTCCGGAATCAGGGAGACCTCAAGCAGGCCCTCGCCACCGTCCAGGCGGTGCTGGCAAGCGATCCGCTCGATTTCCTCGCGATGAACGAGTTGGCTCTGCTCCAGACGGCCCTTGGGCAGCGGCGTCGTGCCGCCAACACACTGAAGCGTCTGGAACAAACGATGCAGCGCAACGCGCAGGCGTACCTCGAACTGGCGACGGACTACATGGGTTGGGGCCTTTGGGACGAGGCTGTCGAGGTGCTCGGACGGGCGGCGCGCGACAAGACCGACGCGGCTGGGCGCTACCCGCTGATCTACTATTACCTCGGTTACATCCATCAGCGCAGGGGCGACACGGATGCCGCCCGCCGACTGTTCTCGCAGGCGCAGGCGATGCCGAGCGACTACTGCTTCCCGTTCCGGCACGAATCGATTGCCGTGCTGACCGCTGCGATCGAGCACAACCGGAGCGACGCGCGCGCGGCATACTACCTTGGCAACGCGCTCTATGAGGTGCAGCCGGAACGAGCGATCGCCCAGTGGGAGCGGGCGGCTCAGCTCGACTCGGGTTTCGCCGGCGCGCATCGCAACCTCGGGTGGGCCTACTACCGAACGGCCGACGATGTGCCCAAGGCCATCGCCAGCTACGAAAGGGCCGTCGCCTGCAGGAGTGACGACGCCCGGCTATTTGCGGAATTGGACCATCTGTATGAATTGGACAACGTGGACTCCGGCAAGCGGCTGGAGGTCCTTCAGAGGCACTATGCGACAGTCATCAAACGAAACGACAGCTTCCAGTGCCTGATCGCGGCGATGGTGCTGACGGGCCATTACGACCCGGCCGTCTCGTATCTGGCGAATCACCATTTCCACGTTCGAGAAGGCGGCGGGGAGATTCGCGACGTCTACGTCGACGCGCATCTGCTTCGCGGGATCGAACGGCTCAAAGGCGATGAACCGGCCAAGGCCCTGGAGGATTTCCTCGCGGCGGCCGAGTATCCGGAGAACCTCTCCGTCGGCCGGCCTCGCAACGATCCACGTGCCGCGCAGTTTGCCTACTACACGGCCCAGGCCCATGAAGCCCTGGGCGATGTGGAGAAGGCGACGGCTTTCTACGAGCGGTCTGCCGCTCAGACCGGTGCGCGGTGGGCGCCGGAGGCCCGGTTCTATCGCGCGATGTCGATGCGCAAGCTGGGTCGCGAGGAGCAGGCCACGGAGATCTTCGAGGAGCTGATCCGAACGGGGGCCGAACGAATCGAACGCGACGAGGAGGTGGATTTCTTCGCGAAGTTCGGCGAGCAGCAGGCCCGCCAGGCCCGGCTCGCCTCGGCCCATTACATCCAGGGACTGGGCTACCTCGGGTCCGGCCGGATCGAGGCGGCCCGCAGCGCGTTCGGCGAGGCGGCCAGGCTCAACGTCAGCCACGTCTGGGCGAGAGCCCAGTTGGACGCTCTGTGATAGCTGGTTGATTGGCTCTTGGTTTGCCGTTGTAGGAGACGAAACAAAGGATGAAGATCGAAGTTCTTCTGGTCGCAGCGTTCATTTGTGTTGCCGTTACGGGTGGAGGGTTTGCCGGGCAAGCGGAAGAGTCGACGGTCGAACGCTCGAAGCCGGAGAGGTTCATCGGCGGCGGCGCTGTGATCTCCTCGAAACCCTACAAAGGGGTCGATCAGAAGGTCTATCCGGTTCCGATGTTCGGTTACGAAGGCGAGCGATTCTATATTCGGGGTATCGGCGGGGGGTATCGGATTTTTCGGAAGGGCGGCTGGTCGCTGGGACCGGTCGTTCGGCCTCGCTTCGACGGCTACAGGGCCAGTGACAGCAGGGCCCTGGCAGGCATGAAGGACCGCGACCTGACGGTCTATGGAGGCGTGGCGCTGGGCTGGCTAACGGAGTGGGGCCTGATCGGTGCCAACTGGGTCACCGACCTTCTCGGCAGACACAGCGGGCAGGAGTTGGAAGTCAGTTATACGGCGCGATTCCTCTTGGTCGGATTCGACCTCATCCCGTCGGTAGGGTTGTCCTGCAAGAGCAACCGACTCGTAGATTACTACTACGGCGTGCGAACGATCGAAGCGCGTGACGGGCGCCCCGCCTACAAAGGCGGCGCGGCCACGAACCCCTTCGTCCGACTGGTGGCGCGCCGCAGGCTGGTCGGCCAATGGGACCTCCTCGGCACGGTCCAGTGCGAGTGGTTTGACAGCGAGATCAAGGACAGTCCCATCGTGGACCAGGCGCAGAGTGTCTCCTTCGTTGCCGGTGTGCTCTACTCGTTTTGAGTCGGGTTTGCCGCCGTGGCGACTCAACTGGAGAACGGATGCTTCCACGGCGCGCGGTAGGGCCGCTTGAGCAGCGCGTCGGCCTGCGCGTGATTGGTGACCTTCTCGGTCTGCTCATCCCAGGCGACGGTGGCGCCGACGTCGTAGGCGATCATGGCCAGCTTGACCGTGGTGGTTGAGCGATGCCCGTCCTCAATGGTGCAGCCGGGCTGCCTTCTATTGCGAACCGCGTCGAGGAACTCGGTCATGTGCGCAGTCCCCATATCTGCCCTGACGTTGTGCTCGATGCGCTGTGCATCCCGGTCCCTTGGGATGATGACCCAACGCTGGTCGGTGACGAAAATGGTGCCTTTCTCTCCGTAGAAGAAGATGCCGTTGGATACCTCCGGCGTGTATTCGGCGGCACCGTAGATGCGATGCCGCCAGAAGACCGGGCACGTCTTGAAATCGAACTGGACCGAGAGGACATCCGGCGTGGTGATCTTGTCCGTGAAGTAGTAGATGCCGCCGGCAGCCTGAACCGTTCGGGGCGTGGTTTCGTCGAGGATCCATCGGGTCGCGTCGATCAGGTGGATGCCCCAATCGACGAGGTGACCGTGGCCGGTGGTCTTCTCCAGCCGCCAGGCGAAGTGGCCGATCTGCGGGCTGTAGGGCAGCTTGGGCGCCGGCCCGCACCAGAGGTCCCAGTCCAGCGAGGCGGGCGGGTCCTGCGGGGTCGTGTCCCGCATTCCTGCGGTGTAGTGAATCTGCGCCTCGGCTTCGATGATCCGCCCCAGGTGGCCCTGGCGGATGTGCTCGCGCGCCTGCTGAATGGCCGGGCTTTGCCTGCGTTGGAAGCCGACCTGAACGATGACGCCTTCCTTCTTGGCCGCATCCACCATGGCGCGACCTTCGCGGACGTCGTAGGCGAGGGGTTTCTCGCAGTAGACGTCCAGCCCTTTCTCGACGGCCGCGATGAACGGAAGGGCGTGCCACTGCGGCGGTGTGGCGATCACGATTGCATCGAGCCCCGGCGTCTCCAGCAGCTCGCCACAGTGTTTGAAGCTCTTCGGCCGCGTGCCCTGCGATTGCTCGACACGGTCGGCGGTGTCCTTGAGATGCCGGCTGTCCACGTCGCACAGCGCGACGATGGCGACGCCGCCGGCCTTGAACGCCGCGCGGATGTTGGCCATGCCGTAGTTGCCGCAGCCGATGACACCCAGCTTGATCGTAGGCTCGTTTGTCGGGTTGGCGCCGGCCCGTTTGAGCAAGCCGCTCATGGTTAGGCTGCTGCCAATCGCCGTTCCAAGGAAGTCTCGTCGATTCATCGTCGCCATCCTGTCCCGTCCTTTCTGCCATCGATTACGAGGAGCGCTGCACCCTGTTGACGTGGTCTGCCTCCATGATGATATCCTGCCGGTTTCGTGTGTCAACCGGCCGTTCGGCACGGATGGGTGGGGCCGTCAATGCCAAAGGGGCCCGTCTCGGTGCTTGTCGAGACGGGCCCGTCATGGTCTCGCGGTACTGGCGTTCACCGTTCTTGCCGCGACACGCGGCGTACACGTCCTACCGGCGTTCGGCCAGGAACAGGATCTCTGCCTCCGACAGTGGGCGGTCGTAGATGCGGACGTCGTCCATCTGGCCGGCCATATCGCGCTCGATGCTCCCGCCATTGTTCCACGCGCCCAGGGTGGCGCCGCCCACGATGAGATTCGTCATCGGGGCCGACAGATCGCGCGCGTCCTCAACCTGGCCATTGAGGTAGATGGCGACGCGGGACTCGGAGACGGTCAAGGCCATATGGCTCCACTGGCCGGGGGCGACCACGGTCGCACCGTCGAGGTCGCCGCCGTCGAGGCCGTTGATCCCGACGTTGACGGTGCCGTACGAGAGCTTGAAGTGCACGGCGCCGGCCGCCCATCCGTCGGTGTTTATCCCGCCGGCGAACTGCACGGCTGCCAGTGAAGAGGCGGGGTTGACCCACATTGAATAGCTGAACGCGCTGAACGCGGCGCCCTCGCCGCCGATCCGCGGGACCGCCACAGCCGAGGCGGCGCCGTCCAGGCTCAGGACGCCGTTTGCGACTACCGCGTTGCCCAGCAGGGTGCCGTGATAGCCGTTGCCCGAATGATCGACGGCGCCGTCGTCGAAGAGGTACTGCAGCATCAACCCATCGGTTCCCGGATCGACCGGAGCCAGGATGTCCGGGGCCGTCCGGTACAGCAGGATGTCATCAACATAGACCAAGCCCGAACCGCCTCCGTCGACCCCGACGGCCAGGGTCGTGACATTGCCCAGGTTGATGCCGACCGTTGCTAGATCGATGTTCCACTGCCTCCAGATGGGTTTGGTCAGTACATCGTCGGCCCCGCTGTAGACGACCTTGGCGCCGTTGATTTCCACGTAGATTCGGCCGCCGGTATTGTCTGCGGCGCCTCGGAAGTACAGAACGAGCGTCTGGATGCCGGCCCGGGTCCAGTCCTGGCCGCCGAGATCCAGTGCAGCCACAGAGGTGGGGGCCGACGTGTTGTCGAAGTATAGAGGCATGGCCTGCTTGCCACTGCGGACGATCGCCTGCTCGGCAAACGGGGCATTGAGGTATCCGACCTGCGAGCCGTTTGCCGAGTCCTCGAAACCATCCAGCCAGCCCTGGAAGATCGTCTCGCCGGCGTCGATGTCGTTGGTATAGCTTTCAAAGTCGTCGACAACGAGGTAGTCCTGGGTCGAGAAGCTCCAGACGTCGCCGACCCACACGCTGGGGCTGGCGATCTCGTTGACCTCGTCGATTCGCCAGTAGTAGGTCGTTCCCAGATCGAGCACGCCGGGGTCGTATTGGGAATCGATGACCACATCGATCAGTGTAAGGGCTTCCGGATCGGTCCCCAAAGAAACCTCGTGGGAAGTGGCCTCTCGGCCGCCACGCCAATCCAGGAGGGTCTCGATAGGTACATCCATCGCGCCCGACGCAGGCTGCGGCTCTCGGGCCAGAATGGGAAGATACGTAAAACGGACTTCGCTAAGGCCATATTGGCCCCTGGTACCCCAACCGCTGTTGACGACCAGGCGGACGAATCTGGCGGCCACGCCATCGAAATCGATGGTCGTGTTGTAGATGTACGTTGCCGCTGCCGTCGCTTGGGCGATCTGTACGTCGCCCAACACGGTCCATTCGGCACCGTCGGTGGAATGCTCAACCGTCACGTCCTTGAGCCCAAAGCCGAGGACGGGCTCGAACTGCACGTTGTAGTTCCACACGTGCATCTCGTGGAGTTTGCGGACGGCGTCGAACTCAAACTGGATCCACAGAGGATCGCTGCTGTCCCACCCGGTCAGCCACATATCTTCGGGCGAGATGGAATGCTCATCGTCGGCGTTGAGGCCGGAGCCATTGATGGTATTTTCCGGTCCGGCGTCCACACCCGACGGCCCATTGCTTGTTGCGACGATGTTCTCAATGGGGTAGGCCAGGGGCTCGACCGTGAAGTTCCAGAGATCGCCTTTGAAAATCGTGTGGTCGGGGGCGGCATTGACTTCGTCGATGCGCCAATAGTACGTTTGACCGAACTGGAGGACCTCGGCCGGGGCATACGTTGTGTCGCTTTGGTCCTGACTGGCCAACACCCCCATCGGATGGGCCCGGCCGGCAGCGTTGACGTCGTCGAACGTCGTACCGAGATAAACGTCGTGCGTCGCAGCAAACTCGCCCGCGGTCCAGCTTAAGACCACGTCACGCGGCACGTCAGTGGCGCCAACAGTCGGACTCGGATCGGCGGCCCGCTCAAAACCAGGGGCCTTGCCTGCCATGACGTCGAGCAGTTCGGCCTCGGTCAGGACGTGGTCGTAGACGCGCAGGTCGTCGATCATGCCGGTGTAATAATGTCCGAGCGTCGGAGAATCTGCGCCGATCCGGAAATTCTGCGTCGAGAGGCCGACGGAGACCGTCTCCGGCGAAGAATCGACCAGTACGCCGTTGTGGTATTCGTTGAAGGTATTGCCCGCGTCGTCGAGGACCCACGCCAGATGGATCCATGTGTCGCCTGGGATGGTGGGGCCGTCGGTGTCCCGGTTGAGGTTTCGCTCGGTGGCGCTGCAAATGTCCATTTCCATGCGGTCATTATAGATCGAGCACGTGAAGCCCCCGCCGGGGGCATTGGAGACTTGGCGATTGCTGCACACCTTATAGTCGCCGCCGGCCGGCTTGTTGATCCATGCAGTGACGGTCATCCCGCCCGTGACGGATGTGTCGATGTTGAGCAGGCCACACATCACGTGATCGCCCGACCCATCGAACTGCAGGGCCCCGCCCAAGTGGCCGGCCACCCAGGTGGGGTCGCCGTTGAGTGTGCCGTCGTGGCCGTTGCCGGAGGCATCGGCAGCGATCGAGCCGGCGCCCTCGTTGAATGTCCACCATGCGACGAGTTCCGCTCGTGCCGGAGCCGCCATTGCCGATCCAATCGCCGCGGCCAATGAGATGAAACAAACGGTTTGCCTGAGCATGATGATCCTCCAACAAAAAGACAATGGTTCCAGCGCTCAACGGCACGCCACTGCGTGGCAGTTGCACCGATGCTGCCTGTGGTTCTATCGCCTGGTGCGTCCGACCTCTTAATGGGATTCCCTCGGCAGCACGTCCTGGGGGCTCCATCCGAAACGGCCAGAAAGCCGACCGGAATGGGATTCTCCTCCTGCTGCAGAAGTGAGAACGGCCTAACCCGTATGCTCACGTTAGAAATCCAGCTTTCAACCCAGTTCGATTATCGCAGACCGGTTCTGGCGATGCAAGCGAATTCTCGGACGTGAGGCCCCGGGACGGCGGCTTCTGATCTCTGGACGGAGTCGTCGTGTTCGGATTTCCCACAGAATCGGGGATCGGTCAAGCCTACTGAGCCGCTCGCCAGCCTCGCTGAAGGAGGTTTGCCAGGATCGTGTGCTCGTTGCGAAAGTCCGGATAGAGGGCCAGATTGGTCCGCTCCTGCGGGTCGGCATCCAGATCGTAGAGCTCGAACTGACGCGATGAGGTCGTGTGAGATTGCCAGTCGGTATAGCGCCATCGCTTGGTCCGCACCGACCGTCCGACGCACTGATCCGCCGCCAGGACTGTGAAGGCCGCTCGCTTCCAGGGCTGAAGCGGGTCACACAGCAACGGGACGAAGCTCTTGCCTTCCAGGTGGTCCGGCATCGGGACGGCCAGAAGGTCGCATATGGTTGGCAGCAGATCGACCAGCTCGACGATCTCATCGCACACCACCTCGCGATTGGTGACACCGGGTACACGGACCAGCAGGGGCACGCGCGTGGACTGCTCGAAGAGTGAGGGCACGCCCCAGAGGCCCTTTTCGCCCAAGTGAAAGCCACAGTGGCTGAAGATCATGACGATGGTATCGCTGCTGAGCCTCACCCGGTCCAGGGCATCGAGTAGAGTCCCGATCTGTGCGTCGACAAGCGAAATGTGGCCATAGTATGCGCGGACCGCCTCTCGCGACGCTGCGTTGGTGACGGGACTGCTCTGCCCGCCGTAGGATCGCTTGACCGTTGGAAGGATGTTGCGATCCCGGCAGGCCGGAGCCTGCGGCACACCGACAGGGTCCGGATCTGACAAGTCGAGGTGGGCTCTCGGACACGGCAGCGGCCTGTGGGGACCGGCAAGCCCTATCGACATGGAGAAAGGGGCCTGCTTCTCTGCAGCCTCAGCCAGAACGCGCGCTGCGACCCTGGCCACACGTTCACACGGCTCGTGGTCGCGAGGGCACCCACCCACGTCGGTGGTGCGAAGACCGTACTGGTGGAGTATCTCCGGCAAAGACGGCGGTTCTTTCGGCGGTTCTTGGGGGTTTCTGTCTTTCGATGCCATTGCGGCTCCTGGGCGCATGCCCGTGAGGAGCGAGCTGCGGGATTGGTCGCCCATTGGGGACTGGCAATAGCATCGGGTGAAGCGAGTCGCTCGCGTCGTGAAGCGGTCCAGGTTCGGGGTGCGGCCTTGCGGACTATCGCAGCAGCCGACGCCATCGGCCCGCAGATTCTCGACTCCGATCAGCAATACGTTCATACCGGAGGTGTCCGGCATGCCGGCCGGGCCGGCTCGGCAGACCCCCGACGAATGCAGACCAGGCCAAGCCAGGCTTGCCAGTGGTGCCGCAAGGCCCTTTAGAAAGGAACGGCGTTTCATCGACGTCCTCCTCCGGAACGCCAAGGTCAATCGACTGATGGTGAAGGCGACTTCCTTCGATGCCGTTAGCCTATCGCCGATCGTATGATTCTTCAAGCCGCAGCGCTGTTCAGACGGGTATTCTTTGATCCGGTCCTTCGATTCTGGTACAGTGCCCTCGGGGCCGGTGCAACCAGGTCCGGGGCGGCGGCGCCCGCATTGGCTGTACCTTTGAACCAATGGAATGCAAATGGAGTAACTCCTATCACAGGTGACGGTATGGAAGTCAATCGATGTCTTGACGGCATGTGGGCAACGTGTCTGACCCGACCGGCCCCCGCGGGCCTGATCGGTCTGATCTGCTGTCTGATGGTTCTCAGCGGCTGCGCGAGCCTGCGCATCACGGATCCATCGCGCACGGCCACCGAGCAGTTCCTGCTGTCACAGGCCGCGATCGAAGCGGTCAAGCCTTTTTCGTTCGTTGTCCTGCGCGGACACAAGATTTTCGTGGAGGACACCTATTTCGCAGCCGGGGAGAAGGAATTCGTGCTGGGTGAACTCCGGGCCAAGCTGCTTCTGTCGGGTGTCGAGATTTCCGAGGCGCGGGAGGGCGCCGAGATTGTGCTCGAGGTGCGAAGCGGAGGCGTGGGTATTGACCGCTACGAGTCGTTATTTGGGCTTCCGGCGCTCGGGACGGCCGGCGCGGCTGCAACCGCCACGACGGGGGTTCCCGCTTCGGGCATCCTGACCCCGGAGCTTGCCATCACCAAGTCTGTCAAACAGATTGGTTTTGCCAGCGTCGCCTATGTGGCGTACTGGGCGGACACGGGAGAGGTTGTCGACAGTTCCGGGCCGTCTGTTGGCAAGGTGTTTCGTGATGACTGGTGGCTGTTCGGGTTCGGTCCCCGGACCATTGGGACCATACCGCCGGTGGACCACCAAATCGACTGATATTGGGCCGTGCTCGGCCTTTCGCGTGCAAGGATGACCATCCAAACACATGGGGAGTGATCGACGGATGCGCCGTCGGGCGTTCAGAATCACCGTTGTTGTGGTTGTGATCCTGCTGTTGGCGGGCCTGGGGGTGGAGATCGTTCTTCGGAGCGATCTGCCGCGACGGTGGATTCTGCGCGCCGCCAGCGAGGAGTTGGGGCTGGATGTGACCACTGAGTCGCTTTCGGTGGGTTGGATGGGACGGACGGCGATTCGTGGCCTGGCCGTGGCGGCGCCGCTGGACGGTGAGCAGGTCCTGAGCATCGCAGCGATTGATCTGTCGCATCGTTCCGTTCCGCTGCTGCTGATCACGCGTTCGCTTGGCCTCAATTCCGTTCGGATCGACGAGCTGCACCTCGACCTGCGTCGAGATGCGGATGGCCGGTGGAATGTCCAGGACGTGATCGCGAGACTGGCCGCCCGCATCGACGACACGCCGGAAGAGCACCATGGTTTTGTCCTGCCCCGCTTGGATGTGCGAAAAGCCTTCGTCCGAATTGCCGAACCCGACGAAGACATTCAGACCGTCGGACCCATCGACGTCTCTGGCAGGGGCAACGGTCTTTCCATGTGGCGGTTCGACGTAACGGCGCCGCAGGGGACCCGACTGCATGGCGAACTGGCCCAAGGCGGAAACTGGGCCCATCGCGTTGTGTTTCATATCGATTCCAACGATCTCCCTCTTGATGCGATGGGGTTCGCCGATTCCGGGCCGATGCGCGCCTCCGGGCGATGGAACGGACAAGTTCGAGAGGGCGGGCTCCTGGGAACGCTGCGATTGAATGAACTGGAGGCCGGTACCGCATCGGTTGCTGGCACTGTCGATGTGGCCTTGCAGGGCGACGGTCTGGTTCTAAGCCCCAAGGGCCTGACCTTGACCGAGCCCAATCTGGCCGGACAGCGGCTCCGCCTGACGGCCGGCGGCATTCATCTCGACCCGCGCGGCGTCCGAGCGACCCGATTGGTGGCGGCCGCCGATTCGGTCGCGTCGCAGATCAGCGGCCATTGGGATTTCGAGAGGCGCAGCGGAGAATTCACCGCCGATTGGGCGGGTAGCCTTCACGAGTACGGTAGCGAGCACGATGGGACTGCCAGATTGGCCATCAAGTCGCCGCAGGCGGGGCGAAAAGAGATGACGTTGCGAGTCGCTCTAACGATGCGAAGTCCCGTCGGTGAGCTTCACATCGGCACCGAAGTTCGGGGGCACGGCGGGGACTGGCGCAAATCGGCGTGGGAGACATCGGTCGATGAGTTGGTCTGGGCGAGCAAGGAGCGCCGAATCGACTTGGGGGATGCGGGCGCAAAGGTCTCGGTGGACTGGCCGACGATTCGACTGGCGTCTCTGCGGCTGCCCGAGACCCAAACGATTGAAGCCGCAGCGGACTTGAACGTGCAAACCCTGCAGTGGCAGGTTCAAATCGACGCCAAAGGCGTGGAAGGGCTGGGTTGGCAGGATCCGGGCTTAAATGTCCGCATTCACGGTTCCGGGAACCGCCACGAGGCGGTTGTGTCTGAACTGGGCATCACCCAGGGCGATCGTACCGTTGTCGCGAAGGGCAAGCTGTCCCTTCCCTCAGGTGAGATACACGAGGCCCATCTTTCCACTACGTGGTCGGATCGTCGCGATGGTTCTGCGTCGCCAAAGGAGGCGGACGTGCCGGGGCGGTGGACTTGCGGGGTGGACATCGAAGGGAAGGTGCGTCCCATCGATTTGCGGTTCAATGGGACGGTCGCCGGCCGCAGTGTCCGCCTGGGCCGACGAATGGTAACGCAGATGAACGTTCCCTTGCAGGGAACCGTCAATGCCGAGTACGTTCAGGTCGCCACCGAGCCGTTCGATCTGCTCGGAGGCCGATGGCAGCTCAGCGGGCGACACGAACTGTCCAGGCCTTTGACTCAGCTTGGATTGACGATCGACGACCTGTCGCTTCAGGCGGCTGCAGAGATTGCGGGCTCGCCATTGAAGTATCAGGGGCAGGCGAAGGCCCGGCTGCAATTGGCGGTGCCGGATTTTGCGATGGGCAAGGCGCTGGCCTACGGGAGTTGGGAGGTTGTGAATCTCAGCATCCCGCCGTTTGAGGCGCAGCAGGGGCAGGGAACGCTGCGGATTGCCGATGGCATGGCGAGGCTGGATGAGATCCGTCTGGAAGAAGGGAGTGGGCAGGCGCTGGGATCGATGCAATTCCGGCTGGATCAGCCGCAGCGTCTGTCGATCGAGTTCCAGACCACCGAATGGCCGGTGAAATGGGAACCGCAGTCGATCAAGCTGCTGACCGACAGCAAGGCGTCCGTGGTGATCGACATTCAGAAGAAATCTCTTGACGGTCATGCGACGCTCTCCAGTCAGTTGCTTATCGGCGATGAGAGTTTTGGTCGTCTTGATGCGTCGGCGCAGTTGCGAGAACAGACGCTGGATCTGCGTGAATTCAGCAGCGAACTGCTGGGCGGCCGGGTGGAAGGCGCTGCACGAATTCCACTCGACCGGTGGCACCGCAGCAAGGGGCAACTGCAATGGCAGGGAATTGAGCCGCATCAACTCACACCGTGGTGGCCGGCAGCCGCTCAGTTTGCGGGCACGTGCTCCGGGACACTTGTTGCGAAGGAAGCGGACCCGACGTCGCGCCCGTTGGAGCCGATGCGCGTGGAGTTGCGGGCTGAGATGCCGGATGGGCGTTTTGCCCGGGCCCAATTGGGCGACTGCCATGCGGTGGCCTACATCGGCCCGAAGCGATTCGTTGTCGATCGGATGGATGCACATGTGCTGGGAGGTGTGGTCAAGGGATGGGGTCGAGCCAGTCCGCATGCCGGCGGGCTCTATCTTACCGCTGTCGCCGATTTCAACGATCTCGATTTGGAGCAGTTCTCCAAGCCTGACTCGGATGCGAAGGCCGAGGCCGTCGTTGGGAAGCTGGGGGGACGAGCGACGATCCTGACCAGTGCGGATTGGCGGTATCTGAGCGGGCAGGCAGATTTGGACATCACAGAGTCCGACCTTGTGAATGCGCCGATTATTCGGACGCTCTACGATGCCTTGAACCTGGGGCTGGGCCAGCCCCAGCCGGAGGGCACCGGGCAGATCAAGCTGCAGTTCGATGGCGCCCGCATCCGGATCCCCAGCTTCGCTTATTTCAATCGTGGGGTGGAAGTGCGCGGCGCCGGCCAGATCGAGGATTTCACACGCGGCGACCAGAGTCCAATTGAAGGCTATGCGGTTGGCTCGACCCGCGTGCTCAAGGGCGTTCGCCTGCCGGGTGTCAGGGAACTGGACCGGCTCATGGCCTCGATGCAGACCGGAGTTGCCTCGGTCGCCATCGACGGTACGCTGGACGACATCATGGTCAACCTCGTTCCGCTGCCGGCAGTCAGTGGGGCGCTGCGAGGGTTGCTCTGGTCACAGTTGAGAGAATGAGCCGCTGGGCCTCGACGATCTTCCTCTTGCGCGATGCCGGTTGGCGTCCTGGGCCTGGTGCGATGGAATCGAGGCTTGTCAATTCGGCTTGGTCGGTGGTCGGGATGCGGTGTTGGTCAGGTAGGTCCCGGACAGGACCAGAGCGGTGCCGAGAGCGAGAGAAGCGGTCAGCGGCTCGCGCAGGAAGAGCCAAGCCAGAACGACCGCGAAAACGGGGACGAAATTGATGCAGAGACTGGCCCGTGTGGGGCCGATTTCGCGAATGCCTTCATAGAACCAGACGAAGCTCAGCACGGTCGCGAAGAGGGCCATGTAGACGATAGCCAGCCAGTCGAGAGGCGTCGCCCGAGACACGTCGCGTCCGAGCCCTGCAAAACACGCCGCGACGAACAGAGCGACGGATCCGGCTACGGTCGAGTAACAGACCGCCACGAGCGGCGAGAGATCTCGCATGACGGTCTTGCCGATCAGCGAATAGGCCGCCCAACTCAGGACGCAGCCGAAGATCAGCACCTCCCCCAGACCGGCGCCGCCGGCGACCGTCTGTCTCAGATCGCCTCGGGAGACGACGACGGCCGCGCCGAGTATGGCGAGCAGAACACCGAGCGATCTGAGCCAGCCGAGCTTCTCCCTGAAGAGTATCACCGAGCCGACGGCGATAAACACCGGACTGGTGGCGATGATGACCGAGGCACGGCCGGCCTCGATGAGACTCAGACCTTTGAAGAACAGGACATTGTAGGCGAAGATGCCGGTGGCGCCGAGCAGAAGGATGGCCAGGGCCTGCTCGCGGTCCGGTCGGGGCAGCATGCCGTATCTCCGCCAGACCATCGCCAGGAGAAACACCGCTGCCAGGGCGAAGCGCAGAAATGCGATGGCAAAGGGGCCGAGGTGGTCGGACACGTGTTTTCCGGCGATAAACGCGCCGCCCCAGAACATGGCGGTCAGGCACAGTTTGAGATACGTCTTCATGCCGTGTCACGGTCGGGATTCAGCAGCCTCGTGAAGTGGCCGGCGTTCAATTCCGCCAGACTATCGACGACGTGATCGGCCCCGGACAGTTCGTCCCGGCGGCGCGTCGTGGTCACGGCAACGACCCGCATCCCCGCCGCCTGGGCCGCCTGGACCCCATGTACCGCGTCTTCGACGACGACGCATCGCTCGGGGGCCAGAGAAAGCGCCGTGGCCGCCTTCAGAAACGTCTCGGGGGCTGGCTTGCCCTCGACCACCTGCTCTTTGGTCACGGCGGCCTCGAAGTAGTTGGCCAGGCCCAGCGGCCCCCAGAAGACGTCGAGGTTTGCCCTCGGCGCCGACGAACCAATCGCCAGCCGAAAACCCTTGGCCTTGAGATCGCCCAACAGGGCGAGCACGCCGTCGGCAGCTTTGGGCCGGTTGTGGACGAGTTCGCGATATCGGCGTTCCTTCCAGTCGGAGAGGCGCTCCAGTTCGCTCGTCGCGATGTCCGGCCGCAGCATCGGCAGGATGGTGTCGTTCTGCATGCCGAACGTCCGGCTGAAGAACTCGTCGGACATCTCCAGTCCTTCGGCCGCCGCCAGGTCGAACCACGCCTGCCGATGGGCCCAGCCGCTGTCGACCAGCACCCCGTCCATATCGAAGATTGCACCCCGTTGTCCATCCGATGCGGCCATACTTGGATTTCCCTTTTCTGCGAACCCTGGAACGTCGTCACGAAGGCGGTCTATCCTATCGGTCCGACGTCGCAGGTCAAGCGGATTTGACGACGATTGTCCCGTTGCGGACCTCATGGTACACTGGCGTCGCTCACCGTAGCAGGATTGGAGCAGAAGAGCATGCGAAACAAGAGATCTTGTGTTCTCCGGCATTGGTCAGTTCTGCTCGGGTTGGTCTTGGGTGCGGCCGGCTCAGGTCAGACCTCGGATTGGTCGTCGCCGCTTCACTACATCAACACGAGCTTCGAGAATGCTTCGCCGCTGCACTGGGAGATCGGTCCCGACGGCGTGGTGCACGTCTATCTCATCTACGACCAGGAGCGGTCCTCGCCCAACCGCGCCAACGGCCACTGGTTCTTCGAGATTCAGGCGGTCCCCGGCGCCGAGCTGACTTTCGTACTACACAACTTCGACAACGTCTGGAACGGCCGAAGAGGGTCACCGCTGGACAATCGAACCATTGGCTTCGTTTCCGACGATGCTAAGGCATGGCGTGTCATCCGAGCAGAGACGACAGAGGACACCTGTCTGCGGTTCGACGTGACCGTCCGAACCGGCTCGCTGTATGTCGCCCGTCTCGAACCGTATCGGTTGTCCGACCTCGAAGCGCTCAAGGAGAGCATCGCGGCAAATCCGAACGTGGAGATCACGACCATCGGCAAGACGGTCGAAGGACGGGAGCTGGAGATCATCCGCATCGGCCGAGCCGGCGCGCCGCATCGCGTCCTGCTCCGGGCGCGGGCCCATCCCTGGGAGCCGGGCGGCAGTTGGGTCGTCCAGGGCATGATCGAACGCCTGCTTCGAGACGACGCCGATGCGCGGCGATGCCTGCGCCGCTACTGCGTCTACGTGATGCCGATGGCCAACAAGGACGGGGTCGTTCGCGGGTGGACGCGATTCAACGTGCTCGGCGCCGATCTGAATCGCCAGTGGGATCGGCCCCCGGACCCGCAGATCAATCCGGAGAACCATGCTCTCGAAACCTGGCTGACGTCGATGGTGCAGCAGGGGCGAGCGCCTCACCTGATGATCGACCTGCACAACGACAACTCCGGCAAGCTGCACGTCAGCCGTCCCGACATCGACCTGGAAGAGTACCTCGCGAAGATGGCAAGGCTCGAAGCCATGCTGCGAGAGCACACCTGGTTCACCGAGGGCAGTACGACGGCAAGCTTTCGGAACCCCGGAAGCATCGGCGAGGGTCTGTTGGAACGGTTCGGAATCGACGCCTGCGTCCTGGAATTGAACGCCAACTGGGTTGCCGGCCTGGACGACTACCCCTCGGCGAAGAACTGGGAGCTGTTCGGCGCTCAGCTCTGCGAGGCGCTGTATCACTACTTCGAGGACAGTGCCTCGTAGGAGACAGATCGCCGATCAGGGCTCATAGCCCAGCTTGGTCCAAACGCCTCGCTGCACGCGGTGCAGGTCTTCATTACCGGGCTGGGTCGACTCAGCACCGTTTCGTCCGCTGTTCTGCCACAGATCGTAATCCATCTTGGCGACCTGAAGGGTGCGCGGGTCTTTCCACTTCCAGTACTCGCTGTGGCCGTCGGCGAAGCCGAAGTTGGTCCCGTCGCCGTGGCGCGCGGTGACTTGATCCCACCAGCGTTCCTGGTCGTACCAGAGGGTCCAGCTATTGGGACTGAGCCGGCCCTCGTCGAGGAAGACGATCCTCTGGTCGGCCCGCTTGATCTGCATCCGCCGGTAGACCATCAGCTTCTGTGTTCCGGGGATCCCGTCGTAGCCGTTCATCGCATCGGTGATGGCGTAGGTGACGACTTCTCCGCGAACCCCGGTGGGGCACTTGTACAGTTTGGGCTCCGAACAATAGCGATAGAGCTGCCCCCTGCGGATTCCTTCGATGCGTTCCTCCTCCGGCGTGCTGGGATCGCGCCAGAGAACCCATGCATTTGAGAGGCCCGTGTTGGCCGCGACGACCTTGTCGTCATTGTCGTCGGCGTACAGGATCCAGCCCATCGTCAGTTGTTTGAGGCTGTTCAGACATGAGATCCGCTTGCCTTGCTCGCGGGCCCGGCCCAGTGTGGGCATGAGGATGGCCATGAGAACGGCGATAATGGCGATGACGACAAGCAGCTCGATGAGGGTGAAGGCGTTTCGCTTGGGATCCATGTGCGTTGCTCCTTCCAGAAGGAAACGATAGCACTCCACGATACATGCCATTATAGCACCGATCGGTTCAGGCCAACAAGCCCTATTGGATGCGGCATGCTGCACAAAAAGATCGGGGCCCCTGTCATGTGGACACGGGCCCCGAATCGACTCGACTCACGTCACCCGGCCGATCGCCGCCCGGGCGGTCTTGCGTTGACGCATCAGAACGGCTTGTGCATCGGCATCGTTCTGCCGGCCAGCCAGGCGATCTCCTCATCGGACAAGGCGCGGTCGTAGATGCGCACTTCATCAAGGGCGCCGGGGAAGTGATCGCCGGCGTCGTGCGCGCGTCGGCCCATCTGCACGTTGTCCTCCGTGTTGAGGATATGGTCCTCACTGCCGACGAACTGGCCGTCGCCGTACCAGGTGACCGTGGTGCCGTCGTACGTGGCGGCCAGGTGATGCCACTCCAGATCGATCGCCATGATATTCCGTTCCCAGCCGTAGGCATGGATGCAGTACTGGTTCTCACCGCCCCGTTTGTTCATGTCGAAGCTCAAAGCGTCCCCGGCCGTTGTGCTGGTGAACCCGAAGAGGTTGGTCCAGTCCACAATGTCCGTGGTGTCGGCTTTGACCCAGCCGGAGAGGGTTCTCGGCATATCCCCGCTGATCCCGACGCTGCCGACAACCACGTACTGTCGGATACCGTCGAGCACGATGGCCTGGCCGTCCACACCGGCCGCGTAGGTCGCATTGCCTTCAACCGTTCCATTGAAGCCGTTGCCTGAAGTGTCATTGGCGTTGCCGTCGAACGCGTACCGCGCGACCAGATTAGCTGTGGCCGGCTCAGTCGGCACGACGAACTCAGGCTCGTTCGGATACAGCCGGATGTCGTCGATGTAGACCACGCCCTCGGCGCCGGCGCCCTCGATCCCGATCGTCAGCGACGATACGCTGCCCGGGTTGCCGCTGACAGTGGTCAGGTCGATGTTCCAGGCCTGCCAGGCAGCTCGTGCGATGTCGGCCGGGTCGCCGTCGTACGGGACTTTGGTGTTGTTGATCCTGACGTACAACTGGCCGTTGTTGCCGGACGCGCCGTGGAAATACAGCGAGAGCGTCCTGAGGCCGCGGGCGGTCCAGTTCTGCGGCGTATCGAAGATGCGCTCCGCCTCGGAGGTGGTCAGGCCGTTGGTGTTCTCATAGAACAGCGGCATCGACTGGCGACCGCTGCGAACGATGGTTCGCTCGGCGAACGGAGTCTGAAGGTGGCCGACCGTCGAGCCGGTCTCGTTGATCCAGCCGTCGAGCCACGTGTCGAAGATCGCCTCACCGGCGTCGATGTCGTCGGTGTAGCTCTCGAAATCGTCTACGACAGCGTATCCGGCCGTGGAGAAGCTCCACAGATCGCCGGCCCATGCGGCAATCGCCCCTGCCTCATTGACCTCCACGACTTGCCAGTAGTACGTGGCGCCGTAGACGACGTCGGCTGGAACCAAGCTGGGCTGGGTCACCGTAGCCGCCAGCGCCAGGTCCTCCGGGTCGGTTCCCAGATAGACCTCGTGGGCAACCGCCCCGCGTCCGGGCCGCCAACTCAGGGTCGTGCCGGGATCGACGCCTGCGGTTCCGTCGCTCGGCTGCGGCTCGCGCGCCTGTGCGGGGATGTACATGAACCGCACCTCGCTGAGTCCGAACTGATCTCCGCCGCCCCAACTGCTGTGGGCGATCAGGCGGACGTATCGGGCCGCCACGCCGTCGAAGCTGATCATCGTGTTGGGCGTGTAGGTGGCTCTGGCCGTCGCTTGCGCCAGCTCGAAATCGCCGAGGGCCGTCCACTCCTCGCCGTCCGCAGAATACTCGATGGTGACGTCCTTGGTCCCAAAGCCCAACAGCAATTCGAACTGAACGTTGTAGTTCCAGACGAGCATCTCGTTGAGCATGTAGACCTTGTCGAACTCGTACTGAATCCACAGGGGCTCGTCTTGCGGGGCCTCGGCCAGCCACATGTGCGAGGAGGCGGTCGAGTGTTCGTCATTGGGGCTGAGGCCGGAGCCGTCGACGGTTTTCTCGGGTCCTGCGGTCGCGTCGGAGGTTCCATTGCTCGTGGCGATGATGCCCGTCAGCGGATAGGCCAGCGGCTCTGTTGTGAAGCTCCAGAGGCTGCCCTTGAAGATCGCCGTGCTCGGTGGAGCATTGACCTCATCGACACGCCAGTAATAGGTCTGGCCGATCGCGAGCAGTCCGTCCGGATCGTAGCTGTTCGCGGTCTGGCCCTGGCTGACGAGGATCCCCATCGGATTGGCCCGGCTGGCGTTGTTGACGTCGTCGGCCACCGTGCCGAAGTATACGTCGTGCGTGGCCGCATATTCGCCCGGCGTCCAGGCGAGGACCACGTCGCGTCGCACGTCCTCCTGGCCGTCACCGGGGACCGGGTTGCCCGCCGTGGTGCTGGTCAGGTCGCTGCCCGTCATGATCTGTTGCACCTCCGCCTGTGTCAGCCCGCGCCGATAGATCCGCACATCGTCGATCAAGCCCGCAAAACTGCGCGTGGTGCCCTCGTGTGTCCGACCGATCACCACGTCCTCGGTATCGGCCGCTCCCGGGCCCACAGCGCCGTTGGCGAATGTGCCGCGAGGCTCACCGTTGACGTAGTACTGGTGCCCGTTGTCGATGATCATCGCACAGATGTGCACCCATTCATTGATGGGCACCGCGCCGCCGGTGCTGGACGAGCCGACATAGGCGCCGGCTGGGCCCGTGCTGAAATGCAGGTTGCTGGGCGTGGTGTAGAGGCTGTAGGACCGGGCGGTGCCATTGCCCTTGGCGACAACGCCTTGATATCCCTGGCCCGGCGTCTCCAGTCTGGGAGTGTTGATCCAGGCCATCACAGCGGCTTCGTCGTCCACCAACAGCGACTCATCATGGGGCACCAGCACGTGGCCGTCTACGCCGTCGAGTTCGAGGGCGGTTCGGAAGTAGCCCGGTGCCCAGGAAGCCCCGCCCGTGAGGGTGCCGTGGTTGTCGTTCCCCGATGAATCGGCCGCCGTGGTTCCGCCGCCTTCATCGAACCACCACCAGCCGATAATGTCCGGGTCCGCAGCGCCGTGGGCGGTTCCCAGGCTCATCGCAACGGCGAGAGCCAGCAGCAAACACAATGGTCTACACATGACAATCCTCCTTCAAGCAAACGTTTCAGAACAATGACAAAGCCATCGGGCGAGGCGTTGATGCCGATGCTCCGGTCTGGTGAGTGCCGCAGGATTCTGCCTGTCCATGCGCTTGCCGGTATCGGCCGCCTGTGCGTCGCACTACTCACAATGGAACTGTCGGCCCGACCACCTCCTTCCTGAAGCGACAACGACCGTGTGTGTGTCCAGACCTCCATTCCGACATGGGATGAGACCCGCTGCCGCCCCCGCATTCGCCGATCTGCATGCGCCCTCGATCCATGCCCTGAGACCTCCGAAATGGGCCTGAAGGCAACTCCTCGCCGAGGCCAGAGAACCTGACACGGCAAAGGACGGGGCCCTCAGCCACGGTCCTTTATAGCATATGGAGCAGCCCTCTGCAACAGAAAGGCATCGGGAATTCCCACGGGTTCCTGTGGAAACGCGGCTCCGCAGTCGGATCGTCAGGCACGGGCAAAGGGTGACGGGGCTGCGGGCCGGTCGCACGGTTCTACGGAGTCGCTCCGGGGCCGTCGGAAACTTCGGAGACGACGGCCCGGTCCTGCTGATCGAAGCTCCAGACGCTGCTGACACCGTCCTTCTCCTGCACCACGCACACTTTCTGCGGCACGAATCGCGTGCCGTTCCAGACCCATCGTACCGTGACGTCGCCATACATGACGTCGCCATACGGCAGGTGAGGGATGTTCCGGGCGTCGACGGTCCCTATCCGACTGGCCGGAGGGTGGTCCGAACCGCTTGGCTCGGCTTCGAGGGAGTCGGGTTCACCACCCTCGTTGGACCGCATCAGAGAGGCGGATGGGTTGTCCTGATCGAGCGTTTCGAAAGGCGTCTGTTCGGTCGGAGACGGGTCGTACCCCTGAGCGCTGCCGAATTGCGGTGGTTTGCTACAGAACAGCAGCACCAGGAGTCCTATGATGACGATCAGCAGTTCAAGCCTTGTCGTTCGCGCCCGCATGTTCCCGATTTCCAGCATTGTTCCATTGCGCCCGGCTGCGATTTCAGGACCGTCGCCGAACGATGCACAAGAGGACGGCCCGACTCAAGATCGGTCGAAACCAAGCCTCACATAAAATATAGCGGAACTTTCGGCAAATCCAAAGACGCTCGTAGCGACCCCGGGGCTGCTCTTCACTCTGGAAACCTCGTTCAAGGACGAGACGGGATCCTTCCCGTCACTACCGAATCGGACCGCTGCGCGAGGTGGAGTTGTCCGATAACGTCTCTTCGTTCGCCCTCGACTCGAGGGCGAAGTAATAGAGTGGCTGATTGATCCCTTCGCTGATCGTGAAGTAGCCCTCGCCCCGGCTGTCGAAGCCAATGGCTTCGCCCTGAGGTTCCATCCTCAGTGGGATGCCGATCTGCCTGCCCTCAAAGGCCTTCCAGAGCGGCTCACCATCCGGTCGAATCCACAGCGATGCGTTGAAGGGGCTTCGGACGATCAGGCGGCGACCGTCGGGAGATACGTCGCCGCCTGTGGCGAACCCCCAGGGCAGGGCGGTGACCCTTTCGAGCATGACGGGCCCATTGGGCGATTCGGGGAAGCGGGCTCGGTAGACGCGGCAGAAGAACGACCGCTTGGCAATGATATAAAGATCCCCGTTGAGAGGATCAACGAGCAGGGTTTCGGCGTCTCGCGGTCCGTCGGGATACGTCAGTTCGAGCGCTTCGGCCGGACCGATGGGCATCTCGTCGAATGGTTTCGTCGCATCGACATCGGGCTCCCGGACGCGGTAAACCCACACGGACGGATAGCGCGACGCGTTGTCGCCGATGTCGCCGATATAGAGGTAGTGCTGGTTCGGGTCGGGACCGGGACCGATGGCGATGTCTTCCCAGTCCCTCGCGAGGGCCCCGACCACAGGACAGGTGCCGATGAGGTTGCCTTGCGTGTCGATCGCGTACAGATGCGCCGGATAACCTGAGTCGTTGTGGATCCAGAGTACGTCGGCGTTCTTGCGGCTGGCCACGATGCCGGAGGCCTCTCGGATCAGGGGGCTGGTCACGATGCCCACCTTTGTTCCAGGCGCAAACTCATCGGACCACGCCAGCGTGCCGCACGACAGCCCCGTACACGCACACAAGAGCAGCATGAAATGACAGAAAGTGGATTCGTGCATCGTCACTCAGCCAAAGAGGTTCTTACGCCGCCGCAGCTCTGCGAAAACGCGCTCGCAACTGGCCTGGGCCATGCCCAGGGCGGCTTGCAGGTTCGAATCGCCCGCCCGGAGAAAGACGTTGGTCGCTTTCTCCCGACCGATTGTGGACGGCACGCTCGGGCGGCCCTCTGCCGCCGCATGCCGAGTCTTGTCCAGTTGCTCTCGAATGGCCTTGTTGTTTGGCTCGATGGTCAGCCCAAACGCATAGTTCTCGGCCGTGTAGTTGTGGCCGCACCAGAGGAGTGTCTCCTCGGGCAATGCCGCCAAGCGCTGCAGAGACTTCCAGAGCGTCTGCGCGTGGCACTCCATGGGCCGGCCGCAACCGCCCACGAACAGCGTGTCTCCCGTGAACACGCTGCCGGGGCCGCCGCCGGCCGTCGCCGGCAGGTGGTAGCAGACCGATGTGCGCGTATGCCCCGGCGTGCCGATGACTTCCGCTGTTTGGTCCCCGAGTCGTACGGTTTCACCATTGCGAACGAGGCCATCGATGCCGGCGATTCGCTGCATGTCGGGGCCAATGACCCGGCAGCCCGTTTCCGACTTGAGTTCGGCCAGTCCAGCGGTGTGATCTGCGTGGTGATGGGTTGCCAGCGCAGCGGTCAGGGTCAGTCTCTGCTCTTGCAGCACGCGCAGGACCATCGCTGCATCGGTCGGGTCCACCACGAAGACGCAATCCTCGCCGCAGCGACAGACGTAGGCGTAGTTGTCGCCACACGTCAGTATGGTCATGGTATCCTGTATCGCATCTATGGGCCTGAGATCCATTGCAGCAGAGCCTATCCCGAGCGTCTCGATTCGTCAACGCTTGTCAGGAGGGCGAAACGTGCGCACCGAAGCCGCCGGGGCGGTCGCTGAGTTGCCTGCTGTCCTCCGGAGGCGAAGCGGAAGAAAAGGGGCCGCAAGCCTCCGTGCTCACAGCCCGAACGATAATGAACGCCAAGTTGAGCGACAGCATTCTGCGTCTGCAAGACCCGCCGCGACACGAATGGTTCTGCAAACGCTGCTTTGCGACGAAAGAGGGAGACATGGGAGCGGTACTCTCTTCATCACCCCGTGCCTCCCTGCTGCCTCGTGCCTTGATTTCAGTCCTTTGAAAACTGATCATTCAGGTTCAATTTGCACGGGCAGCGTAAGACATTCTATGCGCTTGCAGAGGCTCGCGTCAATTGTGGCTATTACGTATTATGCGTCGTCATTTCTGATGAACGCATCGACGCGACAGACGGCACGAATCGGCCAAGATGCGTGGCGTTAGGAATCGCGTGGCATGGGCATCACGGGATGCTGACCGCACAAATACACTGGAAAACCACGCCGTGGGGGCATACCATTGGGGGCACGGGGCCGGATGCGCCTATTGCACCGGGCGCAGAAAGGGCCCAGAACATCTGTATTCCATTGTGCAGGAGAATCGCATGCGCGCTTTCGTTGTCCTCATGGCAGTGCTTCTCTGTTCGGGCGCCTCGGCCAATCCGGAGACGTTCGACGTTGTGATCTATGGCGGCACGTCCAGCGGCGTGGCGGCTGCCGTGCAGGCCAGGCGAATGGGTCGGTCGGTCGTCCTCGTCTCACCCGACAAGCACCTCGGCGGGCTCTCGAGCGGTGGACTCGGCTGGACCGACAGCGGACGCAAAGAGGTCGTCGGCGGTCTGGCTCGCGAGTTCTATCGTCTCATCAAGGCCCACTACGACGAGCCGGAGTCGTGGGTGTATCAGAAGCCGGAGCAGAATTCCCACTACCGCTCACAGGATGACACCATGTGGGTGTTCGAGCCCCATGTGGCCGAACGCACGTTCGAGCACTGGATTCGCGAATACGACATCCCGGTGGTGCGCGAGGAATACCTCGACCGCGAATCAGGCGTCGAGAAGGCCGGGACGCGGATCACCGCCATCACCACCCTCAGCGGCAAAACGTATCGGGGTCGGATGTTTCTCGATGCCACATACGAAGGCGATCTGATGGCTGCGGCGGGCGTGTCCTACCACGTGGGCCGCGAGGCGAACAGCGTCTACGGCGAGACGCTCAACGGGGTGCAGCTCCGCCCGCCGAACCGCCCGGAGTGTTTGGGGCGCACCCTGCCGCAAGCGCAGCGCCGCGGGGGTCCCTCCGGCCACTACTTCGCGCATGAGGTCAGCCCTTACGTGGTGCCTGACGACCCGTCCAGCGGCCTGCTGCCGCGTATCGGCGACCACGACCCCGGCAAGCCGGGCCAGGGAGATCATCGCATCCAGGCGTACAATTTCCGCATGTGCCTGACGAACCATCCCGACAACCGCGTGCCGTTTCCCAAGCCCGAAGGGTACGATCCGCTGCAGTACGAACTGCTTCTGCGCACGCTGCTGGCCGGCTCGCGTCACGTGTTCGGCAAGTTCGATCCGATCCCCAATGCCAAGACCGATACCAACAACCACGGGCCGTTCAGCACCGACAACATCGGTATGAACTACGATTACCCCGAAGCCTCATACGAGCGCCGTCGCGAGATCATCCGGGAACACGAGCTGTACCAGAAGGGGTACGTGTACTTCCTGGCCAATGATCCGCGCGTACCCGAGGACGTCCGCCGGCACTACAACAGATGGGGGCTGGCGGCCGACGAGTTCGTCGACAACGACAACTGGCCCCATCAGTTGTACGTTCGCGAGGCGCGTCGCATGGTCGGCGACTTCGTGGTCACTGAGAACCATCTGCGCCGCCGCCTGCCCACGCCGCGGTCCGTCGGTATGGGCTCGTACAACATGGACTCGCACCACACGCAACGCTACGTCGCCACCAACGACGAGGGCCGCGCCTACGCACAGAACGAGGGTGACGTGCAGATCAACCCCGGCGGTCCGTATCCGATCGACTACGGGGCCCTCGTTCCGAAACGCCAGGAATGCACGAATCTCCTGGTGCCGGTTTGCGCCTCCACGAGCCACATCGCCTATGGCTCGATCCGCATGGAGCCGGTGTTCATGATTCTCGGACAATCGGCGGCTACCGCGGCGGTTCACGCCCTTGAGCAGAACGTCGATGTCCAGGCCATCGACTACTCCCGGCTGCGGCAGCGACTGCTCGACGACGGCCAGGTCCTCGAGTGGGATACGCCGCAAGGGCAAGCCGCCTCTGCGGGCATCCGTCCGGAAGAGCTGGACGGCGTCGTCGTGGACGATCCTTACGCCAGATTCACCGGACAGTGGGTCACAAGCAGCGCCATCGGACCGTTCGTTGGCGCTGGATACCGGCACGACGACAATGCCGACCAAGGGACCAAGCGGGCGCGATTCGAGGCAAACCTGAAGGCCGGCCGTTACGAGGTCCGTCTGGCCTACTCGGCCAGCGGGAACCGTGCCACCAACGTGTCGGTTGCAGTGCGCCACGCCGATGGCCGTTCCGAGATGGTGGTAAATCAGAGAAACGCACCGCCGATTGACGGGTTGTTTGTCTCCGTGGGCGCCTTCGCTTTTGGCGACGAACCAGCGGCGGTGGAGGTCTTCAACCGTGGCGCCGATGGGTACGTCATCGTCGATGCAGTGCAGTTCCTGCCTGCCGATTAGCGGGCATGTCTTGCTCTGATCTGCTCCAGGAGATTCGGCGGCGAAAAGAAAGGTGTATGAACATGAATGTGCCGAAGTACCGAACTACATCCGCGGGATGCGTCGCTGTCAGCATCATGTTGTCGCTGGTTCTCGGGGTCGAAGGCGTCGCCGCACATCGGGAGCCGGTTCGCTTTGGGGTCTGCACCGATGTGCACAAAGACATCATGCACGATGCCGACAGGCGGCTTGGGGTCTTTGTCGAGCGGATGAATCGGGAAAAGGTGGATTTCGTCATCCAGTTGGGAGACTTCTGTCGCCCCATTGCGGCCAATGACGGCTTTCTCGGCATCTGGAGTACGTTCGACGGGCCCCGCTATCATGTCCTGGGCAATCACGACATGGACGGCGGATCCACCCGGGAGCAGACCGTCGCCTACTGGGAGATGCCGGCCCGCTACTATGCTTTCAGTGCGGGCGGGTACCGCTTCATCGCTCTCGACGGCAATGACAAGACCACTCCGCCCCAGCCGGGTTACGCTCGGTACATCGGCCGCGAACAGCAGGAGTGGCTTCGGCGGGAACTGGTTGCAGCCCAACTACCGACCATTATCTTTTCGCACCAGAGCCTGGAAGCCGAAGGCGGTATCGCTAACGGTGAGGCTGTCCGTACGATCCTGGAGGAGGCCAACCGGGTCGCTGGCAGTGAGAAGGTCCTTGCGTGTTTCAGCGGGCACCATCACATGGACTACGGCCGTCAGATCAATGGCATTCACTACATCCAGATCAACAGCATGTCCTACTTCTGGATGGGCGGCGACTACCAGCACATCCGGTATGGCCCCGAGATCGATCGAGACTACCCCTGGATCAAGTACACCGCTCCGTACGAGGAGCCGGTGTACGCACTGGTCACGCTGGTCCCGGATGGGACGATTCACATTGAGGGGACGCAAACCAGGTGGGTCGGCCCTTCGCCTTGGGATTTGGGCTACCCACAGGACCAGAAAGAGCGAATCACCCCAGGTATCTCGACCCGGTATGTGGAGACGATCCTGAAGCAGCCGAGCGCATCGCTTGACTGCGTTCCGTTCCACTGAGAGAGAGTCGGTGTCAACGGCAAGCCAAGCGATCCATGATCCGAGGAAACTCGAGACCCGAACAGTGAAAGGCTACCGATGAACTGTCACAGCACCATCGAATGGCACGTCTATTCTGGATTTGATTGTTCTTGTGGTATGGTTGGCACCAGGCGTTATGAGCCCAGCCGACGAAGCAGGGCCGCAACGTGCTTCTTGGGGAAGCTATCGGTCCTGCTTGTTGCGGCGACGTTTTGTGCTGCGGCACCGGCCGCGGACTCAGGCAAACCGATGGTTCGTCTCCCGATCCTGGGTTGGCACAGCATTCCGGAAGACCAGTTGTCCATCGATCGCTTCCAGCAGTTGGCGGATATGGGGCTGACGCACAGCCTGATGCATTACAGTCCCGCCGGCAATGCCCGAGCGCTGGACCTGGCGGCGCAAGCCGGCGTGAAGCTGTTCGTAGGGGACGGACGTTTCGCGCAACCGGGGCGGGAGTTGCGACAAGCGGCGCAGGCGTATCGCGATCATCCGGCGCTCGCCGGCTATCTGCTGCGGGATGAGCCCTCGGTTGGAGATTTTGCGGCACTGGCGGCGTCGCGCGACGCGCTCAAGGCCGTCGATCCGGCTCATTGGAGCTACGTCAATCTGTTTCCGACGTATGCCAGCGCCGCCCAACTCGGCTGCGAGACGTATCCCGGGCACGTGCGACGGTTCTTCCTGGAATTCCGTCCGGAAGTTCTGAGTTTCGATCACTACCCGATTCTGGAAGGAGACCAACTCCGCAGGGATTTCTTCCAGAACCTCGAATGGATCCGGCAGATCTCGCTGGAGTTCGAAACCCCGTTCTGGGCCTTTGCGCTGACCTGCCCGCATCGGCCGTACCCCATGCCGACGCTCGGTCATATCCGGTTGCAGACCTGGAGCAACTTCGCGTACGGGGCGAAAGGGCTTCAGTATTTCACCTATTGGACACCGCGTCCAGGGACATGGGACTTCCACGATGCACCGGTTCGGCTCGACGGCACGTGCAGCCCGACCTGGGACTTGCTGAGGGCCTTCAACCGGGAGGTGCAGGCGTGCGCGGACATCCTTCTGGAGAGCCGTGTCGTCGCCGTTTATCACAGCGAGCCACTTCCGGCGGGCACCCGTGGGCTGGATGTCTCGAGCCCTTTCTCACGCATCGAAGGGGGTGAGGCCGTCGTCGGGCTCCACCAAATGCCGGATGGCAGGCGCTACGCTCTCGTGGTGAATCGCTCCTTCAACAAGGCGGTGACGCTCTGGCTGACGCTGCAGGACTGGGTCAGAGACGTACACTGGACGCAACGAGCCGAAGGCGTCGAGTTCCTCGGCGTTGCCGATCGACAAGTAACTCTGCGCTGCGAGCCAGGAGCAGCCGGATTCTTGCACCTCAATGCATCCTCAGAGGCTATCCGCCGCGCTGATTAGCTGTCAGGGCATCCGACTCGCCATGCTGCCGCTGTCCATCTCGGTCCTCAGAGTGCAAGGCCCCAAGTACCAGGTCGCGTTGCCTTGCCCCGCAGCCAGCATGACTTGTGCGGGCTTGTCGCCAGGGTCCGTTCCGCGTATATTGGCCTGTGCGGTCCGGACCATCGGACGCGTCGTTCGTTGAACCCGCCTCACGGGTTGAGGCAAGCCGACACACGAAAGGATGGGCCATGAATCGTCGTCGCACCATTGTCGCCGTGAGCATCGTACTCGTTTCCGCTTTCTGTCTTCTGTATGCCGCCTGTGCGGTTGCAGCCGAACTGGTCAAGGCCAGAGACGGCTCCGGCATCTTCGGGTACAAGAACACGCCCATTTTGCCCTGGTGCGGCTACCATGTGCACGACCCAGACCGTCCTGCACCGCCGGTCGTCACGCCGGGGTCGCAGGGCAGCGCCCCCTCGGACGCAATCGTCCTGTTCGACGGGACGGACCTCTCGAAGTGGCACCCCTCCGACTGGAAGATCGAGGATGGCGAACTGATCGCCGTCTCCGGCCATCTGCGAACGAAGGAGCCGTTTGGCGATTGTCATCTGTATCTGGAGTGGCAGGCGCCGGACCCGCCGATCGGCGACTGGGCCGATCGCGGCAACAACGGCGTGCTGCTGATGGGTCTGTACGAGATCCAGATCTACGATTCGTACAAGACGCTGCTGTATCCCGACGGTCAGGCGGCTGCGGTCTACGGGCAAACGCCGCCGCTGGTCAACGCCTGCCGCCCGCCCGGGCAGTGGCAGAGCTACGATATCATCTTCTTTGCCCCCGTCTTCGAAGGCGACAGACTCGTCAAGCCCGCCTATGTCACGATGCTGCACAACGGAGTCCTCGTTCACCACAACCAGGAGATCTACGGCCCCACCGGCCATCGCAACATACCGCAGTATCGCGGCCCCGTCGGGCCCAGACAGCCCCTGAGTCTGATGAGCCATAACAACCCGGTTCGCTTCCGCAACATCTGGATTCGCCCGCTGTAGACGATGGGCAGCGCCTAATTGTACAGCAAGGGCTCCTTGCGCCAGCCCTTGTCGGCGTCGTGGCCGTATGTGATGACGCGGGGGCGTCGCTCTCGCAGGCGGACGGACTCGATGCCGAGATAGTGGCCGGTCGAGAGCAGGTTCTTGCCGACGCATTCGAGCCGCAGCGTGTACTTGCCCGGCTCCGGCCAGAAGTCCAGCAGGTGGAACTCGCGCGTTGCGACGTCCTTGCTGTAGAGGTCCATGACGCCGCCGAGCTTGACGCCGTTGAGATAGGCCTGATATCGGCCGTAATCGTACGATTGCGTCAGAACCAGCAGCAGCCGCTTGGGCTCCTTCTTCTCGACCTCAAAGGGGATCTCCACCCACGCGTCCTGTGGACCGTCGGGCCGGTAGAACAGGTGCCCATCTGGATAGGGGGCGAGATTCTGCACCTGGGCTTGGCCCCGGCCACGATGTTCGTCACCGATGAACGGCCGGGCGGCGATGATGCGGTCGAGATTGGGCAGGGCACGCTGGCGGGCATGCGGGGCCCGCGCCGTGAACGTCGGCCGGCCCGTCTGGTACCAGAACGCGACGCTGGAGTAGTCGTCCTCCCGCTCGTTCCAGCTATGCGATTGGTACTGCGGGTTCTCATCCGGGGACATCCAGCCGAAGTGCTCGAACGTCACTTTGATCCCGGTATTGAAGACAATGGGATCGGTGATGTGCCAACGATAGGCGCTGGTATGTCCGCCCACGATGCCCCATTGGTCGAAGTACGGGACACCGAAATACGGCGTGCTCGTCCTCTTGAGCCCCCAGGCCGAGAGGAAGTAGTCCTCGGTTCCCGTGCCCCAGATCGACGCCTTCGCTTCGCCGTCGATGTAGATCTTCTCATCGCCTTCGCCGAACCACGAGGGGCTGCGGGTCCGTACGCTCAGAACCGTGCCGACGTAGTGCCCCTTGCCCTGCGTATCGAGCACGACGTAGTCCTTGCCCTTCTCGACGGGATACTCCTGGCGGTACTGGGCGTAGAAGTAGGGGGTGTCCTCGTCGATTCTGTCCTTCTTGATCCAGTCGATGTTGTAGTAGAGCAGACTGATCTGCTTTTCGCTCTGGTTGACCACCTCGATGCGGGCGGACTTGCGGAACGGCATGTGCCAGAAGCAGTTGTACGAGTCGGCGTCCTCGACGACCACCGGCAGGCTGATCACTTCGCTGCGTAGGCCGAAGCTGTTGGCGAAGAAATCGCCGACGGGGGCCTCGACACCCGGCCGCTCATTGCCGTCCCAGTAGATCCGCAGCAGCATCTCCTGGTGGTTGGCCGAGCCGTCCTTGGCCCAAGGGTGCGGTTCGGGCCCGAGGAAGGTCATCCAGATGTGCGTGATGACGCCGGGACCCTTTACATCCATCAGGACCTTCGTCTGGCCCGGCAGGACGTTGCTGTTGTCGCGATTGCTGTTCGGGTCGGGTTCGCCCTGCCAGCCTCGCGGGTCCTCGCCCAGCTTGTAGGTCGAGGTGGCCCGCATGCTCCGCCCGTCATGCGGCTTGGCCAAACCGGCCAGGAAGTCCGCCCAGCCGACCGTGGACAGACAGAGAACCAACAGAACCGCTACCGCCTTGATCCGCTCGCTCGCCATACCTCACGCTCCTGACTCAGCATTGTGGTTTCCCAATGAAGCCGCACACGCTGGGACAACGATAGTGACTTGGGGTGCCGGCGTCAAGCCAGCGCGCCGCCGAGGATGGCACCGATCAGCAGGGGGGCGCTGACGAAAGCGACGGCGGCGATGAAACCGCCCGCTCCTGCCATCGCTCCGACCAGCGGCATGAACGTCACCGCGGTGCCGAACACGAAGAACAGCAGGCCGAGCAGAATAGCCGGAAGGAAGACAGCCCCCAGAGCCGAGCCAACCGTGCCGGCTTGCTTGCCCCCGACGAACCCGGCGATCAACGGGCCAAAGAAAGGAAGCCAGAACAGCAGCAGCGAGAGGACCGCGATCCAGACCGCCCCGACGACGGCCCCGCCGCCTTTGCGATACGTAACCACTTGCCGCGTCATGATGGCCTCCTATCGGTTTCTGCCTTCTTTCATGCTACCAGGACAGACGCAACCAAGCCCACATTCTTACAGGTTCTCTCATCAAAAAGAAGCCCTTTCGTTGGGCCCGCCTTTCGCACGCAATGGACTGCATCTTTCAGCATCCCAGGGAGGTTCTGGGTTGTCAAGATTCGGTTTGCATGGCCATGCATCCACGGCGACTATTGACACGAAGGTTCTGATTTCTTTTAATCAGCAGGTGAATCCTGAAGCTGGCCACCCCATGCTGGAGTTGCAATTATGAAGAGACTGTGGGTCAATGTGAACCCGTACGAGAAGGAGATCGCCATCGCGGCGTTGGAGAGCGGCGCCGAGGCGGTGGTGCTGCCGGATGGGCAGAGTGCCACCGTTCGCCAGTTCGGCAAGATCAAGACGGTCGAGGCCGACGGCGATCTCAAGCCCGGCGTGGACGTTGAGTTCATCGATATCAGTGGCAAGGCCGATGAGGACCGGGCCGCCGCAGTGCCTGTCGAAAAGCTCGTGGTCCTCAAAATGCTCGACTGGACGATCATTCCCATCGAGAACCTGCTGGCCCGGCGGGGCGGCAACCTGATCGTCCGCGTCGAAAACAGCGAGCAGGCCAAACTCATGGTCGAGATCCTGGAGAAGGGCGTCGATGGCGTCCTGCTCGACACGGCCGACGTCAACGAGATCAAGAAGACGGCGCAGATCGTCCACGGGGTCAGCGAGAGAGTCGGCCTGGTCGAAGCCACGATCACCGCCGTCCGGCAGCTCGGCATGGGCGACCGCTCGTGCCTGGACACCTGCACGCAGATGACGGTGGGCGAGGGCATGCTGGTGGGCAACACCGCCTCCGGCTTCTTCCTCGTGCACTCCGAATCGATCGACAACCCCTACGTCGCCTCGCGTCCGTTCCGCGTCAACGCCGGCGCGATCCACGCCTACACGATGGCGCCCGGCGGCAAGACGAAATACCTGGCCGACCTGAAGGCCGGCGACGAAGTTCTGCTGGTGGACTGGCAGGGGCGCAGCCAGATCGCGTACATGGGCCGCAACAAGATCGAACGCCGGCCCATGATGCTGATCGAGGCCGAGGCCAACGCCCAGCCCGTCAATCTGGTCCTCCAGAACGCCGAGACCATCCGTCTGGTCGATCCGCAGGGCAAGGCCATCGCCGTGACCAGTCTCAAGCCCGGCGACAAGGTCCTCGCCCACACCACCCACGGCGGCCGCCACTTCGGCATGAAAGTCGACGAGTCTCTCACCGAACGCTGAGTCGACCGAACCTTCAGCCGTCAATCCGTAGGAGATGCGAATGTCGTTCTGCACCGCGATCAATTGTATGGACGGGCGAATCCAGTTGCCCGTCAACGAGTACCTCCGCAACGAGCTCGGCGTCGAGTACGTGGATACGGTCACTGAGCCGGGCCCGGTTCGCATCCTGGCCGATGAGCCGGACTCCGAGTCGGCCCAGGCCATCCTCCACCGGGTGGATATCTCCACAAACAAGCACGACTCGCACTGCGTGGCCATTGTGGCCCACGAAGACTGCGCCGGCGACCCCGTCTGTGAAGAAGTCCAGCGAGAGCAACTGGACCGGGCCGTGCGTTTCGTCGCGGGCCGCTACCCTTCAGTCTGCGTGCTCGGCCTCTGGGTCGACGCTCACGGGACCGTCAGCAGGGTCCTCTCGATCCAGCCCTGATTCGTCGCCTGGGAATGCCGGCCGACGAGATGCGGCGCGGCGCCTATCGCGGCTGTTCGTTGTACCGCTCGCACAGCGAGATCGTGTGCCACAGCAGCGACAGGTCGCCCCACGCGCCGTGGCCGGGGACGACGAGGCGCGCGTCGGGATATCGCGCCAGAACCCGGCGCACCGAGGCAGGCCAGGCGGCCATGTCGGCGTCTCCGGTAAAACCCGGACTGCGGGCGGCCAGCGCCTTGACCATACAGCCGCCGAAGAGCAACCCCCGCGTCTTGAAGCAGACGACAACGTTGTCGATCGTGTGCGACGGGCCGGGGAAGTAGACCTCTACCGTCTCGGGGCCGACCTTCAGGGTCAGCCCATCCGCCAGGGGATACAGTCGATTGGGGGCGACGAGCTTCTGCCGGATGAGAATATCACGGTACTTCTCGTTCTCCGGCCGCTCGAAGTACGGCAGCACCTTGCGGACGGTCTCGGCCCAGCATTCGGCACTGAGTCTCGGCGTGAGGTCCGAGCCGTAGCATGGGACGCCCCGCGAGAGCAGATAGCCGTTGCCGCCGAGGTTGTCGTTGTGGAAGCCCGTATTGATCTGGACGACGTTCGGATCGGCGAAGGTCCGCACGAGCCACTCGTGGACCGGCTGCGTCGCCTCGTCGGTGCACGGCGTATCGACCCAGACGAACCGGCGCTCGTCGCACCGCACCAGCAGACTGTTGTTGCCGCCGGCGAACCGATGGACCACCATCCACACGCCCGCCTCGATCGGCTGGAGCTGCACCTCGTCGTTCAATACGATCGGCTCGCCCGCTGCGCACCAGCCGACGGACGTCGCCAGCGCGGCGAACGCTACAGAACAGGCCATGACATACTTCACAGACGCCACCTTTCCCGCCCGAGGCCGTCCGCCCCCGGCGATACCGATCCCTGCCCGCCTGTCGTGGACTCACCCGGCCTGTCCGGCCGCTTCCGGCAGGAAGCGGCGCGTCAGTTCATCGCTGTCGCCGTAGCGCGCCCGCAGTTCGGCCAGCTCGGCTTTGAGGCGCTTGACCAGCCGCGCGTACTTCGGGTCGTCGTAGAGGTTGTTCCATTCATGCGGGTCGTTGCGCAGGTCGTAGAGTTCCCAAGCGTCGATGTCGTAGTAGAAATGGATCAGCTTATACCGCTCGGTCCGGATCCCGTAATGACGCTTGACCTGATGGACGGCGGGGTACTCGTAGTAGTGATAGTACATCGCCTTGCGCCAATTCGCCGGACGGCGGCCCCGGAGGATCGGCACGAAGCTCTCGCCCTGGATATCGGCGGGAACGGCCGTGTCGGCGGCGTCGAGGAACGTCGAGGCGAAATCCAGGTTCAGCACCATCGCGTCGGAAACACGCCCGGGGCGCACCTGCTTCGGCCAGCGGACCAGAAGCGGCATGCGCAGCGATTCCTCATACATGAACCGTTTGTCGTACCAGCCCTGGTCGCCGAGGAAGAAGCCCTGATCCGAGGTGTAGACGACGATCGTATTGTCCGCCAGGCCGCTCTCGTCCAGATAGTCCAGTAACCGACCGACTCCTTCGTCGACGGCCTCGATGGTGCCGAGATAGTCGTGCATATAGCGCTGGTATTTCCAGCGGACCACGTCGTCGTCGGTCAGTTTGCCGGCGCGCATCTGCTCGACAAACGCCTGGTTCTCCGGCTCATAGTGGGCATCCCATTGTGCCTTCTGCTCCGGGGTCATCCGAGGGTACTCGCCGTGGGCATGTTGAGAGCGGAAGTGGTCGGGAAAGAGATTCTCACCGCGAAACTTCATGTCATGAGACCAGTGAAAATGATCGCGCACGGACATTTCGCTTTCGTCGCTGGCCGGCGAGCGTTTGGAGTGATCGGGGAACAGCGTCTCCGGCTCCGGAATCGTCCCGTGCTTGTATCGGCCCAGATGGCGCGGCGCCGGCGACCAGCAGCGGTGCGGCGCCTTGTGCTGGCTGATCAGCAGGAAGGGCTTGTCGCGGTCCCGTTGCTTTTCGATCCAATCGATCGACATGTCCGTAATCAGGTCGGTGCAATAGCCCTCGTACCGCTTCCGGGAGCCGTCCATCTGAATGAAGTCGGGGTTGTAGTACGACCCCTGGCCGGGCAGGATCTCCCAGTGGTCGAAGCCGGTCGGAGTGCTGCCCAAGTGCCACTTGCCGATCATGGCGGTCTCGTAGCCGTTCTGCTGGAGCAGTTTCGGGTAGGTCTGCTGGCTGCCGTCGAAGGGCCGGCCGGCATAGATGTTGACGATCATCCCGTTGATGTGGCTGTACTTGCCCGTCAGGATGACGGCCCGGCTCGGCGAGCAGATGGAATTGGTGCAGAAGCAGTTCTCGAACCGCATGCCTTCACGGGCCAGGCGGTCGATGTGTGGAGTCTCGTTGATCCGGCTGCCGTAGCAACCGACGGCGTGCGAGGCGTGATCGTCGCTCATGATGAAGACGATATTGGGCCGCTCGGCCGTCTTGCGTTGTGACGCCACACGGCAGCCGGCCAGAAGCGAAGCCGTGCACAGTCCACCCATCCTCAGGAAATCACGTCGGTTCAACATGGCAGCAGTCCTTTCCAAGTGAGATGCCGGTCGTTCGTGACCCATACCGGACTGTTAAGGGAATCGCACGGGCAACGGCTCAGCGCCGTCCGAAGCGGGCTCGAGCCCTCGAACGATCCACTCCGTGGGTCGGTCGCGCCCGGCCTTGACGGTGTAGGCGCCGGCCGCGAAGACGGGCGGGCGAAAGCGCCGGCCCTGAATCCGTCGCGTGTAGAGAATCTCTCCATCTGCTTCGCGCACCACCTGCACGACGGGATCGCTCAGCCCCTGGAAGTGCAACTCGCGCAGGTGGCCGACGGGCCGCCGGCCGTCATTGTCGGTCATTCGGACCGTGACAGGCCAGCCGGGGTACTGGGCCGAATCGCCCTCGGCCAGATCGGCATAGCGCGGCCAGCACTCGAACGTGATGGTGCGATTCGACTTGTGGAATCGGATCAGGCCGTACCCATCGCCGAGGACGGCGTTCGGATCGCGCTGGTTCTTGCGCATGGTCCTGATGTCGGCGAACTTCGGATTGGCGTAGGCGATCATCGTAATGCGATTGTAGAGGCCGTCGAGGTAGTCGCCCGTCCACGGCAACGGGCTGCCGGCAATCGGGTTGGCGCCGGGTTGCTCGTCCTCGGGCCACCACCAGCGGGCATAGTAGCTGTTGACGATGGCGGGATTGGTGAAGGCATACGGGCCGTCACGAAACGCATCAATCCCGTGCTGGACCACGACGGCCAGATGCTGATCGCCGCAGAGGTGACAGGCCAGCGCCCGGCGCAGCGCCGCCAGGGCCCGGTTGCGCCCGGTCTGTGGCCAGCCGTTGCAGTCGAGGTCGGCCAGCAGGCGGTTCTCCTTCGATCCGTGCAGGTGCACCGCGCCGCAGAAGGCGGTCTGCGACAGCGCCGCTTTCATCACCGCCCCGGTCCAGTCCTGCCCCCAATCTTCGAGGAACGCCAGTTGGCGGTCGCCCAGGAGCTTGAGTCCGGGCAGGTCCACCTTGCGCGGATCGTAGCCGGCCTCGCGGATGTGGTCCGGGCGCGGGCCCATCTGGGGGATCTTGCCCTTGGGGCCGGTCTTGAACTGACGGTCGGCGAGGATGGCGAAATCGACACCGCCGATCCGCAGGCGGGTGAAGTAGACCGAGATGTCCTGCTCGACGGGACGGGGATCGACGGGATCGGGCAAGTGCCACGTCTGGCAGCGATGGACCATGTTGATGTACTCGGCGGGATAGTAGTAGCCGCCGGAATCGCCGGCCGTCGAATCGGCCACGATGCCGCTCTCGCCCCAGATGTTGCCCTGGCCGATGTCGTGGTCGTCGGGGATCGTCACCACCGGGCGGTCCTTGATGACGTCGCGGAAATGATATCCCCAGAGCAGCCAGGCCGCCGTGTGTTCGGTGTGATCGTAGCTCTGGTCGCCGGCAAAGAAGAGCAGGTCGGGATCCTGTGCCTTGAGCTTCTCGACGATCTCGCGTCGCTCGCCGCGATCGGCGTTCGAGCTGCACGACAGCGAGCCGACGACGATAGTGTCCTTGTCCTTGGGGTCCTTACGGATGAGCCCTTCAAACACGGCGCGGTCGCCGTGGCGAACGCGGTACGGCACATCCCGGCTGGCGTCCCAGGGCTCGATGCGGAAATGGGCGGACCAGCCGGGATAGATCACGCGGGCCTTGGCGACCTCCTGCCAGCGATCATCCCGCTGGAATTCGAGGCGCACCTCTCGCGGCTCATCGGGCCGGAGCGGGTAGAGCTGCGCGCTGATCTTCAGGACGCCGGCCTCGTGCGTATAGAGGGCGAAGCCGACCACCTGATCGCGCGGGACCCTCACGAAGCGTTCGAGAAACGTCTTGGCCTCGCGGTCCCAGATGTCAGCCCGGCTGGCCAGATCGAGCCTAGCCCCGCGCTCGCCGGGGAACGGTTCGTCGGCCCCGGCCGAAAGGCCCGATGCGCCGTTGAGCAGAAGTGCGGTGGTGATGAGAATCGATACCGTCCTGTGGCGTGCGTTCATCGTGTTGGCTCCTATCGATTGGCTGTTCGCTCAGTGTAGTCGTTTTCGCTCGCGGCGAAAAGGGCACGTTTCCATTCGCGGCGTTTTCGCCTTAAGAAACCACATTCGGCGACTTGCATTCTGTCGGCCGGGCGTCATAATGGTTGTATTGAAGCGGGCCGGCCGTCTTCGATCCAATCGGTCTGAGGTGCGGCCGGCGCTGCGGCGCACCTAAGGTGAGAAGCCGCGACCGACGTCTGGACATCTGGTGCATGGGATTGATTGGAAGTGAATGATGAAGACGATCCGCACCCGAACCGCAATTGCGATCATCGTTGCATTTGGCATCGTCGCCTTCAGTGTCTCCTTCGCCGTGTCGAGGTTGCCGCGAAAGAGCGAGTGGGAGCGATTCCGCGTCGAGTACCCCGAGCGGGCGATCCGAGCCAATCTCAGACTGGTGGTGCTGGCCGCCGCCGCCTACCTGCGGACGCACGACGCCGACGAGATCACCTACGACGACCTCCTGCGCCACGGCCAGGTCATCGACCGGCCCATCGAGCCGGTGTTGGGCGAGGACTACCATACCATCCGCCTGTCGCGAGCCGATGCGAAGGTCGATATCGTGACGCAGGACGGCCGGACGGTCACGTGTGAGTTTGGGACCTTTGGGGTCGGTCCCATCGGCGCCGGACCCGTCCGCCTGCCGCCGCCGGAGGATTTCAACGCCATCCATCCCGACACGAATTGAGCCGGCCGCAAAGTGTCTGTGCAGATTTCCGGGCGACGGCACTTCGGGCGCAGAGAGCCGCCGGTCGCCGTTTGTAGTGTGCCCGTCAGGGCATACCTCCCACGGAATGGGGATAACGCCTTACGGCGTCACTACAAACGCGCGGGATCGCGTCAGACGACGCCAGACCAGACGACCATCCCCATGCCAGGAAATCTTCACAGACACGCCGCAAATGCCGAGCGTGGCGTCGCCACGACTCAGGCGAGCTCCGGTCACGCCAGTCGCTTCGCTTGGTGTCATGCTCCTGCCCTTGTCTTGCCGGCAGAGCCCCCGGTCTTCAACCCTCGGGTCCCCACGATCCCCGGAATCTCGTGATGAACCGTTTTTTTTGCCTCGCGCGTTTTGCCGGCGGGGGATCTGTTTTCTATGGTTTGGATGGACTGAGAGGGGCCGCAGATAACGCCGCCCGACCCGTTTTCGGGCGACAAAGTTAATGGCTCCAGGAATATCCTTCGTGCAACGATACAAATGTTGGATGTAAGTGTTGCGAGATTTTGGGCTTAGGGGAAACACGTTCTCTGAAAGGATCTGCGGCAAGAAAACGAAGGCGGCGTCTCAAGTGGCCGGGCGATTCGGTCGATAAGGGCCACGGAACAAGAGGCAGACAACGTTGGACAAACGAAACCATACTTTCACGTTCCATTTTTTCTCTGACAACGAGGAGGACAACAAGATGAAGGCACAAAAAGGTTTTACACTGGTCGAAATTCTGATCGTCGTGGTCATTCTGGGCATTCTGGCCGCGATCGTCGTCCCGCAGTTCACCCAGGCCAGCACCGAGGCCAAAGTCAGCAGCTCGCTGAGCAGCTTGCAGAGCCTGCGGTCGCAGATCGAGCTCTACAGGATTCAGCACAACGACAACCCTCCCACCCTGGCTCTCTTTGAGGAGGCCATGACGATGTGTTCGGGCCCCACCGCTTCTGTGGACACGGATTATGTGGCTGTGGCGGGTGTCAACCGGGCAACGCATCCTTTTGGTCCGTACATGGCCAACATTCCCCTGAATCCCTGGAACAACTCGAGAACCGTTGTGGCTGCCGATGCAGCGGGTGCTGGTTGGGTCTATGATGCGGCCACGGGCGCCATCCATATTGGTGTCACAGATGCCCCTGCGACTGCGACGCAGACCCTTCAGGATGCCGACGGAGCACTCTAAGCGAAACTCGAACTGAAAGCCGGCCGGCCCGCACTCACAGAGTCGGCCGGCTTTTTTTTATCCTGTCGAACGGGTTCCTCGGGCCTTTCACGCCGAAACGGAGGCTAAAGGCCTGTTCTGCAAGTCTGTGGTCTTTCAACGGACGATGGCGCAAGATCGTGCCCGTCGCCTGAGGAGGCAGGGGATGATTCGGAGAAGGGCGTTTACGTTGCTCGAGCTGACGATCGTGGTGATCGTTCTTGCGCTTGTGGCGGCGTTCGTGATGCCGCGCTTCAGCGCCGCGGGGATCGCCGAGAGCCGGATGGACGAGCTGTGCAGCCACCTCCAGTTGCTGCGTTCGCAGATCGAACTGTACAAGGTGCAGCATCGCGGATTGCCGCCGATGCGGACGGCTGACGGCGCGGTTGCGTTCGACCCGGACTTCGAGCAGATGCTCTACTGCACCGACGTCGACGGCCGCGTCAAGTCGGATGAGCCCAGAACCAGACGGGACCCTGTGTACACCTGCGGTCCCTATCTCGACCGGGTCCCGACGAACCCGTTCAACGGCAGTGCGGCTATCGCTCGCGCTCGCGGTCGGGACGATGTGCCCGTCGCCGGCGGCGCCGGCTGGGCCTATGTGCCCGAAACCGGCCAAATCTACGCCAACCACAGCACGCACCATGCGGGATTGTGAGGCGCCACAAATGAGAACATTCTCCGAGGGGCCCAGCGCCCTTCGGTTTGCATAAGACACGGCCACGCGCCGTGCGATTCGAAGGGAAGAGCTATGTCGAGAACGAGAGGCTTCACGCTCATTGAGATTCTGATCGTGGTGGTCCTGCTGGCCGTCGTGGCGACGGTTGTGGTCCCCACGGTGGCCCGAAGCGGCACCCCCGCTCGCGAGGGTGTGCTGGCGGCCAATCTGAGCATGCTGCGACGGTTCGTGCTGGTCTACAGCAGCCATCACCAGGAAACGGGTCCGGGCTATACGGCCGGTGCCGGCTCGGCGCTCAGCGCCGAGGCGTTTGCGGACCAGGCGATGCTGGCAAGCAACGTCCAGGGCGACACGGCTGCGCGGGGGACCGCCGGCTATCCGTACGGCCCCTATCTGTCGAAGGTCCCGGCGAACCCGTTCAACGGGCTGGCCACGATCCGGATGGTGGCCGACGGCGAAGCGATGCCGGCCGCGGCCGACAACAGTCACGGCTGGATCTACAAGGCCGCCACGGGCCAGATTCGTCCGGGCAACAGCGGGACCGACGAGGCGGGAATCGCCTACTATGACTACTGACCGAACCAGACGAGTCGCACGAGCCCGGGCGGGATTCACCCTGGCCGAAGCGACGCTGGCGATGCTGCTGCTGGCGATGGCCGCCGCCGGCGTCTTGCTGCCGTTTACAGGCGGCGCGACGGTGCAGGCCGAGGGCGCGCGCCGGACCCTGGGCGCGATGCTGGCCAACGACCTGATCGAGCGGATCGCCAACACGCCGTTCGACCAGATCGTCGCTACGTACGACGGCTGGCATGAGGCCGAGGGGCAGGTGGAAGACGCCGCCGGAGCCGTTCTTGGCGATGCTATGTACGCCCGCCTCAGCCGCGAGGCGAGCTGTGCATACGTCTATACGTCCCAGCAGAGCGGCGAAGTGCCGGCCCATTTCGTCCTGGCCACTGTGGTTGTTCGTGACCAGGGACAGCCGGTCGCCACGATCGGCCGTCTGATCGGCAAATGACAGCGTCCGACGATGACGTAAAGCGAACGGCGTGTGGACCGATATGAAATCTGAGACGGCCATTCGGTATCGAAGTCGCGGCTTGACCCTGGTCGAGCTGTTGGTGGCGCTGATCGTCAGTGCGATCATCCTGTCGGCGGTGGCGACGCTGGCCTATGCGCTGACCAGCGCGAGCCAGATCGGCGGCGACGTTGCCGCGACCCAGGCCCGACTCCGCCAGACTGCACTGCGCGTGCTCGAACTTCTCCGCCACAGCCGGATGGTCCTGACCGCCACGGAGACCGAAGTGGTCCTCTGGCGCGCCGACGACAACGCCGACGGCCGAATCAACGTCAACGAACTGGTTCTTCTGGACGCCACGCCCGACGGCGAGCGGCTCGCTCTCGTGCAATTCTCCTCGTCGACCAACCCCGAAGTGACCTTCAGCTCGGGCAGCCTGTCGATGAGTAGAACCGAGCTGATGACCGAGCACAGCGGCGAGGTGGTGTCGCTTCTGCCGGTGTGCGGGAACGTGCAATTCGTCTGCGATGTCGCGCCGCCGGCGACCCGGCGGGTGACGGTGGCGTTCGAGCTGATCGAGAGCGAGGCGGCCGGCCGTTATGAGATCGACGCCGCCCTGTTGGCCTGGGCCGGACACCTGTTGAACGAGGCCGGCGACGGGCTCGTCAGTGGGGACGACGATGAATAGGCCGACGTCGACAACGCGATCGTCTCCCAAAGGCGTGGCCCTGCTGGTCGTGCTGGGCGTGATCATGGCGATAGCCGTCGTGTCGCTGGGGTTCATGGCCCGTTGCGACACGGAGCTGGCATCGGGCGGGAACATGGCGGCTCGCCTGCAGATGGACCAGTTGGCTGCATCGGGCCTGGAGCACGCGCGGGGACTGCTATTGAACCCGCAGGAGGCCGACGGCGTGTTCTGGTCGGGCGACACGGCCCTTCAGCTCGATCCCAACAGCAGCGACTTCTACGACGTCGAGGTCGTGGCCGATCCGAACGATTCGTGTACGTACGAGATTGCGGCGACGGCCTATCGGGACAGGTCGGGACAGAAGGCCGCGGAGAGCCGGCTCGAAGCGACGCTCCGGCTGGACCCGGTGGTGGGAGTCTGGACGGCGGGCGATTTGACGTTTCGGCAGGATTGGTCCGCTCGCGGCGACATCTACGCCGGCGGAAGCCTTCTGAATCTGGGGTCCATCGACGGTGACGCATTCAGCGATGGACTGACCGGGACGATCACCGGCCGGTCCAACGCGGCCGGTGCTCTGCCGCTCGACTGGCCGACCCTGAGCGTGACGGCTTTCACGTCGCATTACACCACGGACCTGCTTGCGCCTGGGACGTTGTCGAGCAATCTGGGACCCTACAATCCGGCTCGCGTGTTCTACTGCTACGGCAACCTCATTATCCAGGGGCCGGTGACCGTCGATGGCATGTTGCTGGTCGCCGACGACTTGGTCATTCGGGGCGATGGGGTGCGGCTGTTGGCCCCGAAGAATCGACCGGCCGTCTATGTCATGGGCAACCTCATCCTTCACGGCGCGACCGATCTGGCGATCGAGGGTTCGGTGATTGTGGACGGCCACGTTTTCGTCGGACACGACACAGACGTTCGGATCGTCGGCGGTCTGTTTGCCCAAGGCGAGATCGTCGAGGCGACGCTCGATGCTTCCGGGAATGCCAACGACGCCATGCTGCGGAACATCCCGACGTGGCCCGGCACCGGCGTGCTGGAGCTGGACGGTGTGGATCAATACCTCCGGACGCGGGACCACAACACTCGACTGCGACTGACCAGCGAGTACACGTTGTCGGTGTGGGTCGAGCCGGCGGCCGTGCAGAAGTCCTGGGCGGGGATCCTGTGCAAGACCGGGCCCGATGGAGATCGAAACCACTGGGTCCTCCAGTTTGACAGCACCGCCACCGAGCTGGTGGTCGGCCACGACACGGCCCGCTGGTATACGGGCATCGAACTGGCCGAACTCATCGATACGATGCACCACGTCGCAGTGGTTCGCCAGGCCGACGGGATCGTATCGTCCTACCTGGACGGCACACTGCGAAAGACGCTGGACCCCAATATCCCGGAGGAGCTGGCGTTTCAGAACACACTGCTGATCGGCGATCCGGGGCACTTGAAGATCGGGGCCGACCGGACGGGCTCGGGCAGTTACGTTTACCAGGGGCGACTGGACGACGTGCGGATTTACGCACGGGCGCTCGATGCAGCCGAGGTGGCCTCGCCGCCGGACGGCGATGCGTCGTTGATCGGTCACTGGACGTTCGACGCGACCGACGGCTCGCAGATGCACGTGGCAGCCGACCCCGTCAGAGCGGCGATCGAGACGCTCGATGGGACGAACGTGCGGCATTGGGGCCCGGCGGCAGGCGCGTTCTTCCGGAGCGTGCGTCGCCCGCAACCGTGAGGCGGTCGGTAGCGATGAACGCGTCCCAGAACACACCGGCGGTTATCGGGCCTCCGTCGCTCCGCACGAAAAAAACGAATCGCGCCAGGGCCTGTGGAACGGGGCTGGGGTTTGTGGACCGATTTCTGCGCGACAACGGGCCCCCTGAGCGACCGGCGGACGACCGGGCATTTTCCAGGACGTTGAACGCCGGATGTGCGATGTGTGTCGTTTGTATGCCCTGTGGGGTCGCTTGCGCAAGAACGGGCGAGGCCGACGGGGCTGGTGTTGAGCGCGTTGTTTCGACGGACACGGCAGGTGGCGGCGATTGCACGCCGGCGCCAGGTTAAGCCGGCCCTTGGACGGGTCGAAGAACAGACGGAGGCAGAGTAGACAATGGGTAAAGATATGAAAGCACAATGGGTTGGACAGACACAGCGGTTTCGCGGCGGGTTCACGCTGATTGAGCTGCTGGTCGTGATTGTGATCGTCGGGATCGCGGCGGCGATCGCCGTGCCGCTGATGTCCTCGGCGGCCAGCATCCAGATTCGCGCTGCCGGAGGCATCGTGGCCGCCGACCTCGAATACGCCAAGAGCATGGCCATTACGACCGGCCAGCAACACAGAGTGGTGTTCAACGACGTGGGCAACGACAGCTATGAGATCCGCAAGGTTGTGAACTCGAGCACCGATGAGGCGATCGAGCATCCGATCACGAAGAGGCCTCAATACGTGGTGAATTTCGCCACCGACGGCCGGCTCAATCGCGTCAGCATTACCAGCGCCGGCTTCGGCAGCCCCAGTTCCAATGCAGTTACATTCGATTCGCTCGGCAGCCCGGTAGGTCTGGCAACTGAGGGCGAAGTGGTCCTGCAGGCCGGGGGAATCACCCGGACGGTAACCGTCGAGGCGGTGACGGGATTCATCTCTGTTTCGGATTGAGTGATGTGACATGCAGATCGGCCAGTGGATAACAAGACGACAGCGCATCCTGCCCATCGGGCTGGACATCGGGCACCGTGCGATCAAGATGGTGCAGTTGGCCGTCCGGGACGATGGGGTACGGGTGCTTGCAGCCGGACGAGAGGCCGTCGATCTGAGCGACACGAGCGACGAGGATTCGTGGCACCATCAAATCGCTCCGGCCGTTCGGCGGCTGCTGACGAGCGGGCGCTTCAAGGGGCGCGATGTGGTCTCGGCCCTGCCGGCGAGCAAGCTGCGGATCACCTCGCTTCGCCTGTCCGGGATGGAACTCGACGAGGCCGAGATGATGCTGCGCAGAGAGGCAGCCCATCGGTTCGCTCTGGATCCCGGCAGGGACGCGGTCCATCACGTTTCGGCCGGCAGCATTCAGCAGGGTGACGAAATCAAGAACGAGTTCATTCTCTTCGCCAGCGATGATGAAACGATCCGCCGGCACGTGGCGCGGCTGGAAGGGATCGGCCTGCGACCCGCGGGCATCGACGCGGCGCCGTACGCTTTGTTTCGCAGTTTCGAGCGGGTGATGCGGCGTCAGGAAGACAAGAAACGGACCATCATGTTCCTCGATGTCGGCCATCGGTACACCACCGTCGTGCTCGGACGGACGGGCGAAATCTGCTTCGTCAAGCAGATGGCCTTTGGTGCGGCGAGGTTCGTCGAGGACGTTGCGGCCAAACTGTCGATCCCGATCGACGACGCGCATGCCCTGCGCCGCAGAGTGGCGTCGGACGAGGCTCTCGATCCGACGACCCGCCGGCTTGTGGCCGAGGCCCTGCACGGGACGGCCGAGCGGTTGGCCGCCGAGATCGCCTTGTGTCTGAAGTATTACACGGTGACGTTTCGCGGCAAGCGCATCGAGCGGGCCATTGTGGCCGGCGGCGGCGTTTACGAACCGACCTTGCTCGATGTGCTGAGGCATTGTCTGGCTCTCGAAGCCGATGTTGCCGAGCCGCTTCGCGGTTTCGATCTGGGTCCGGTTGGCACGCGAGTCGAAGACCTTGGTTCGGCGCCCGATTTCGCACTGGCGGTGGGCCTGACGCTCAAGGGATGGGGCGCATCGACGGCCGAACTGGTGAAATCGGACGTGGGGCTCGAAGGCGTCCTCGAAGGAGCCTCGGCATGAAAGAGATCGATTTCCTTCCGGAATGGCACAGGGAAAGCCGGCGTCGCCGCGTGCACATGCGACGCCAGTACGCCGTATTGATCGGCTTCTTTTTCGCCATGGTGACGTACAACACGATTGCGGGCCATCGCATCGCGCGTGTCAGAGCCGATCTGGCGAAGTATGAGGACCGACGCCTCTGGGCCGAGGGTGTTCTGCGTGAATACGACGCGGTCAGCACGCGACTGGACGCGCAGCAGGCCGAGGTCGCGTCGATCGAACAGGTCGATGCGCGGATTGACGTCGCGGCGGTGCTGGCCGAGATCAGTCACGTCATCGGCGATCGTGTGGTCCTCAGCCGTGTGGAGTTTCTCTGCGAGCCCTTTGCAGCGAGCCAGAAAGGCACCGATCGCAGTGGCTCGGCGGTGCGCCTTGCAGGCGCCTCGCGGGCCTCGGCCCAAGGGGGCTCTCTGGGCGACGTTCGCTTCCGCGTGGTCTTGACGGGGATCACCACCGGCTCAGCCGAGGTGGGGGCGCTGGTTTGTCGCTTGGACGATTCGCCCTATTTTCGACAGGTCCATCCATTGTTTCGCGAAAACACCATTCAGGTCGCAGCGCCGGCGTCTCCGGCAGCGTCCGAGAACACCCCCTCGCGGAACCCGACACGATCCGTCAGCGTCACGGAGTTTGAGATCGTGTGCTATTTGGCCAACTATGAGGAGATCGACAAGCGATGACCGAGTGTCGATCCAGTTCGTTCCTGCGGAAGCAGCAGATATGGGTCCTGGCCGTCGGTGGGCTCTTCGTTGCCGATTTCGTATTGTATGGGTATCTGCCGTCGCGCGAGCGGCTGCAGGCGGTGACGGAGGCAAAGACACAACAGATGCAGGTGATCCGTACCGCCGAATCACGGAACGAGGTCCTCGATACGCTCAAGGCGCGGCTGAAAAAGACCGATCAACAGATCGGCAACATGCGGGGCCGGATTCCCGACGAAAGGGGGCTGGGGCTGTTTCTGGGACAGATTGCCCAGCTCATGACGAAGCACGGCCTATCCGATCAGGACGTCGTTTTCGGCCGGGAGAGCGTGGTGGACGATCTGGTCTGTATTCCCGTCCAGATGAAGTGTTCGGGAGACCTGGCCGGCGTCTTCGGTTTCTTTACGGACCTTCAGGATCTCGGCCGTCTCGTGCGGATCGAAAGGACAACGCTGACCAATACACGAGAATACAGTGGCGCGGTCGTGTTGGAGGCGGATGCCGCCATTTTCTACCGCCCGCAGACGGCGCAGGAGGCGAGCAGGTCTGCGAAGGTTACGTTATGGGATGATGCAAACGATGGTACGTAACGCGGCCAACAAACTCGGCTCGGCCACGCAGCTGGTCGGCCATCTGGTACGAGACGGCAAGAAGACAGGCATTGCCATCGCGCTGGTGACTGTCATGGTGGTGATGTGGGTGCGCGTTCTGGCCGGACAGAAGCCCTCATCGGCCCACGCCACGCCCGTGTCGCTGTCGAAGGCAGACACCAAGGGCAACGAATCGCCAGCGGTGCGGTTCGTCGTACTGCCGAATGAGCCTGGACGAAACGACCGTATTCATCGCGATTTCTTCACTGCGAGCGACTGGAGCGAGTTCTCCAGCGGACCGAAAACACGAGACGTAGCCGTTGTAACAGACGATAAGACGAGATCGACCAATCGAATTGAAGAAGTGGTTGCCAGACTGGCGAAGACACTCGAACTGGAGGCCGTGCTGTGGAGCGAACACCCGCAGGCATTTGTCAACGACCGACTCGTTCGCGTCGGGGACACGCTCGCACTGCGCGACGGTGCGGACTTCCACCCATTCGAAGTAGTGCAGATTGTGAAAGATGCCGTGCATGTACGATGCGGGGACAGAACGTACACGCTGAAGCTGTCACCGCCCACTGACGTAAGAAAGTAACTGATGTGCGTTCGAACGATAATGAAATGAGTACAACGAAGCAGGATGTGGAAGAACAGGAGTAAGACTATGGTTAACGACAGAACATCTACGAAACCTTGTTGGGGCCGATGGCTGCTCGCCGCGGCCTTGCTGACCTCGTTGGTCGCAACGGCGGCCGCCGTCGAGAGCGGCGCCGGCGCCATGGACACCGTTGCGATGGAGTCCGATCAGGCGTGGGTCGAGGGCGATCTGATCAAGTACATCGCGTTTCGCAAGGACGGCGACATTCGCGACGGACTGCGCGTGCTTGCCAAGCGGTGCGAGAAGAACATCGTGCCGTCGCCCAGCGTCACCGGGCCGCTGAACTGCCCGGAACTGAGGGACGTGACCTTCGAGCAGGCGCTGGCCGCGATGTTGGGCGAGAAGTTCGTCGCCGTGCAGGAAGGGAATCTGATTCACATTCGGACCCGGGAAGAGGATCGTAGGATCCGGCAGGACCCGGATCGAATGATCCACAAGGTCATTACGCTGTATTACACAACGGGCCAGGAGGCTGAGAGGCTGATTCGACCGGTCCTCAGCGCCGCAGCCCAAGTCACCACAACCAGCGCCGCCGAGCAGAAGATCTCCTCCGCGAGTGGCGGCGGTTCCGGTAGCGGCGGCCTCAGCGGCGGTGGCGGCGGCGACAACATCGCCACCAACGATATGATCGTGATCTTCGACTACCCGGAGAACATCGAGAGGGCCGAGGCCGTCATTGGGCAGATCGACACCCGTCCCAAGCAGGTGCTGGTCGAGGCGTCGATCCTGTCAGCGCGTCTCACGGAGACGACGCAGTTTGGCATCGACTGGAACCTTCTCAGCGGCGTGGCGGTCAACAATTTCCCGGCCAACATCGTCGGGGGCCAGGGCACGCCGTGGGATTTCACCAGCCCCAGGCCCACCGGTGGTTTGCGGGTGGGGTTCTCGGCCGACAACGTCCAGGCGATCATCTCGGCGCTGGAGGAAGTGACGGACACCACGTTGCTGGCCAATCCTAAGATTCTGGCCGTCAACAAGCAGGAAGGCTCGGTGCTGATCGGGCGGAAGCTCGGCTATCTGGACCAGACCACGCAGACGCAGACCTCGACGACGCAGTCGGTGGCGTTCCTGAATACGGGCACGCAGTTGATCTTCCGACCGTACATCGGCACTGACGGCTACATTCGGATGGACATCTATCCGAAGGACAGTGACGGCGTTATCCTGAACGATCTTCCCCAGGAAACCACCACGGAATTACGCACCAATGTCATCGTAAAAGATGGTGAAACCGTGATTCTTGGAGGCCTGTTCCGCGATTACGTCACTACGTCGCGCAATCAGGTTCCCTTGCTCGGCAATCTGCCATTGGTGGGAGCCGCCTTCCGCGGCACCACCGACGAGCTGGGACGTGAAGAAGTGATCATCATGCTGACGCCACACATCATCGACGAGCCTTCGCAGACCGACGCAGAGGGTCGGGCCGATGATGTTCGGATGAAGATGGACGGCGCCAGAAAGGGAATGCAGGCGGTCGATCGCTCGCGGCTGGCCGAGGACGCCTACGCCCGGGCCGCCAAGTACTACCTCGAGGGCGACGTCGATAGCGCGGTCTACAACGTCAAGGTTGCGCTGATGATGCGTCCGACGTATCTGGAAGCCCTGCGGCTGAAGGAGCGGATCATCGTCGAAACCGATCCGTCCGAACTCGAGCGGATCGACAGCATCGCCCAACAGGCGATCGACCAGCAAGAGGCCAGGAATTGGAAGAGACGCTAGCGCGTGCTTCCATGATCGAGTGCAAGACCTGCCATCGGCGGGTTCGGAGGAGCGGCTGTGAGACGTCAACAACGCTTGGTCTGGGCCGCCGCAGGCACAGTGATGGCCTCGCTGTGCCTCGCGGCCCTGACCGGGCCGTACGATACTGGCATCGGAGTAGGGTGGCGCAACGGGCTCGTTGCGTGGCGTCTCATCGCGTGCTGCCTTGGGGCTGTGGGCGTGATCGTTCTCGGTCTGGCCTGTCATCGGCTGGCCGGGACGGTTGCGTCCATCGCCCGGCGGCTCGGCTGTGATCCGGTCGGTGCGACCGATCTCGGCGCCCTCGAACGTGTCGCCGAAGCCGTGCAGGTTCGCCTTCAGGATTGTCAAAAGGTCGTCGGCGAACTGGAGACCGAGTTGAAGGATCTCCGCCTTCGCTCGGAGCTTTCCGATCGGCAGAAGCAGCATACCGAGGCAATCCTTCACAGTCTGCGAGATGCGGTGGTGGTCGTGGACGAGTCGGACCGGCTCCTGATGGCCAATGCGGCTGCGGCGCAGCTTCTGGAGTTCGATCCCGAGCAGGCGCGCCATCAGCCATTGGCCCGAAGCCTCGATGATCAATACAGGGACTTCGTTCATCTGATCCAGCACAGCCGGCAGAGTGCGACCGAGGCGACGCGTCGCGAGATGGTATTGGCCGGATCAAACGGTCCCCGCACATTCGACACCATCGTATCGTGTGTGCAGGAGCAGGACAAGGTCACCGGCGTGGTCGCCGTGCTGCACGATATCACGCGCGAGAAGGAAGTGGCGCAGATGAAGAACGACTTCGTCAGCCACGTCTCCCACGAGTTGAAGACGCCGCTGGCGTCGATTACGGCGTATTCGGAGATGCTGGCCGACGGAGAAGCCGACGACGAACAGATGCGCAAGGAGTTCTGCCAGGTGATTCAGAGTCAGGCTCAGCGGCTCAATCGCCTGATTGAGGACATTCTCAACGTCTCACGGATTGAATCGGGACTGATCAAGGTCCACAGGGAGCCGGTCAGCCTGACGATTCTGATCGAGCAGCAGATGCAGATGATCAAGGGGTTCGCCGAGGAGAAGGGTGTGACGGTTACGGGACGCAGTCCCATCGTCTACGATCAGGTCCTGGCGGACAACGACATGATCAGCCAGGTCATCGTGAACCTGCTGAGCAATGCGGTCAAGTATACGCCGTCCGGGGGGACGGTGCGGGTCGAGACGGACGTGAACGAGGCCGATGGACTGGCTCGTGTGACGGTTGCGGATACCGGCGTCGGTATCCCGGCCGACGAGATCGACCACGTTTTCGACAAGTTCTATCGTGTGGGCGCCAACAACAAGCAGGCCAAAGGGACCGGTCTCGGGTTAAACCTGGTCCGTCAAATCGTCGAGAAAGTGCATAACGGCCGTGTGTTCGTTACCAGTCGGGTCGGGGTCGGAAGCACGTTCGGGTTCGAACTGCCTCTGGCCGCCGCCGAGATGGCCGTCGCCGCCGGGTGACCCGTCGCCGTGTGTCTCTTTCCGGAGAGGGTATTGACAAATCCCGTTTTGGAGTGGATGAAGATGACAGGTAAGAAAGTGCTGATTGCGGACGACGAGATTCACATCATTCATGTCGTGGCAATCAAGCTGCGCAACAACGGATACGAGGTCATTGCGGCCAACAACGGGGCTGAGGCTTACGAGCTCGCGTGCAGCGAACACCCGGATATCGTCGTGACGGATTATCAGATGCCGTTCGTCACAGGGGTCGAACTGATTGAGAAGCTGCGGAAGAACGAGGACACCAAGCATATCCCGGCCGTCCTGTTGACGGCCCGCAGCTTCATGATCACGCAGGACGTACAGGCGTCGCTCGGCGTCGAAGAGTGCCTGAGCAAGCCGTTCAGCCCCAAGGAACTGCTCAAGACGATCGAAGATATCCTGTATCGACGGGCCGTTGCCGTCCGGAGTTGACGGGGGTCCGCACCCGGACGTCCTGACGTTTGATTGACCGTGAGGAGGGTCATGCCGAACACGATGATACACGAGCTGACGCGGCTTCAGCGACGCGAACTCGAGCGCTTCGCAGCGCGCGTCGGGCGGTTGGGCCCGAACGTTGCCGTCGTGGACACGAACGGTCAGATCGTGGTCCTGCACAACGCCGGACGGTTCACTAGCGACATGGAGGCCGTCATCGACGCCGGGCGTGCGGTCTGCCGGGCCTTCCGTGAACGCGCCGACGCGCGCGACGAAGACCGGGTGTGGCGTTTCGGCGATTGTCCGGTGCTCCTGGCCATCCCGCTGTCTCTGTCCACGACGGAGCCACAGCGGGTCGGTCTTGCTGGCGCGCTCGTTGTCGATTGTGGCGATGAGGCGCCGTCCATGGACGCCGCGGCCACCCGTTGGGCGTATCTGGGCGAAATGATGCAACTGGCGACGCAGCAGCTGCGAAACGCCGTGCGGCATGACGAGCAGATGGACAAGATGGGCACCGAGTTGGCCCAAGTCTATGAGGAGCTCGTCCTGTTGCACAAGATCAACACGAACATGAAGGTCACCGAATCGGACGGTACGTTCCTGCAGTTGGCCTGCGACAGCCTGACCGACATCGTGCCCGTCGAAGGGATTGCCATCGTGCTGGAGCGCGCTGTCGACGGCGAGAAGCGGTTCATGGTGGCCGCGGGTTCGGGCCTGATCGACCTGCCGCCTCGCATGACGGCCCTGCTGCACGGTCGGCTTGCCGACGAGATTCACCGCGGCCAGGAGGCCCTGCTGGACAGTGACGTGGATTCGGCGTGTCGCTACGATTGGCCCGCAAGCGTTCGGAACCTCATCGCCGTCCCGCTCTGCGCCAAGGGGTCGCCGAACTCATCGAACACCGGTCGCGTCCAGAACGCCGTCACGATCATCGGATACATGGTTGCGGTCAACCGGATCGACAAGCCGGACTTCGACAGCACCGACATGAAACTCTTTGCCTCCGTGGCCAGCGGCTGCGCGGTGTTCATCGAGAACGGACGCCTGTTCAACGATCTCAAGGAACTCTTCGTCGGGTCGCTGAAGGCCCTGACCAGCAGTATCGACGCCAAAGATCAGTATACCCGGGGCCATTCCGAGAGGGTGGCCATCATCTCGCAATGGCTTGCCGAACGGGTCGCGGAGAGACAGCCGCTCGACGACGAACAGGTTCACCGAATCTACCTGGCGGGGCTTCTCCACGACATCGGCAAGATCGGCGTCGATGAGAACGTGCTCCGCAAGAACGGCACACTCACGTCCGACGAGCGAGAGTGCATCCAGCGTCATCCATCCATCGGGGCGGGCATTCTGGGCGGTATCAAACAGATGTGCGACATTGTTCCCGGCGTGCTGCACCACCACGAACGCGTGGACGGGACTGGCTATCCCGAAGGTCTTCTCGGCGACGAAGTCTCGCTGACTGCCAAGATCGTCGGATTGGCCGACGCCTTCGACGCGATGACCTCCAAGCGGGTGTATCGTGACGCCCTGACCGTGGACCAGGCGCTGAAGGAGATCCGAAAGGGCCTGGGGACGCAGTTCGACGAAGAGGTTGGGACCGTCTTCCTCGAAAGCGACATTCATCATCTGTGGGACCGGATCCAGGGGAACGGCCCGTGGGTGTACCATCGTGGCCGTTGTGCCGACTACGGAACCGTTGCCGTGGGGACCTTGTTGCGATGAAAGTGCAAACCCAGAACTACAACGATGTCACGGTGATCGAGCTTCAGGGCGAGATCGACGCCGACATCGCGGACGCGCTGAAGGACGCCGTCGCCGGGACGGCCGCAGTGGGTCGCAAGCGGCTCGTTATTGACATGAGCAATGTCAGTGCTGTTGACGGCCAGGGACTGGAGTTGCTGCTCTGGGGGCGGGAATACTGCCGTGGCAACCACGTGCAACTCCGGCTGGCGGGCCTCGACGAGACCCTCGAGAAGATTCTCGAGATCACGGGCCTGCTAAGCGAGTTCGATTGCCACGCCGAGTTGGCTGAGGCCGTCAGGAGCTTCGCCTGAACGCGCTGGACCTGATGTAGACAGAGGTACGGAATGAGTCAGATTCTGCTTGAGAACAAGATGCAGCTCGGTCAGCTTCTGCTGGCGCGAGGTGTGGTCAATCAAGAGCAGATCGACCATGCGTTGGCCGAGCAGCAGGACAAGGGGCATCGCAAACTGCTCGGCGAGTTGTTTGTCGAGCTGGGCTACTGCACGGAGAACCAGATCGCGGCGGCTCTGGCGGAGGCGTACGGCGTCCCCTACGCACAGGTCAGCCCGAAGCTCTGCGACCCTAAGGCGGTGGAGCTGCTGTCGCGCGAGTTCCTCGAAGCCCACATCGTCCTGCCCTTGTTCAAGGTGCACGACGTTCTGACCGTGGCCATCAACGAGCCGACCAACGTCTTCTTGATCGACGAGATCGAGCGGATCAGCGGGTGCCGGGTGCGGGTGGTCTGTTCGACCGCCAAGGACATCAAAGCCACACTTCAGTCGTATCTGCCGGCGGCCAACGTCTTCGTGATCGACGACATCATCGACGACGAAGAGCTCGAAGAATTCACTCTGATCGAGAGCATCACGCAGGACATCAGCAACCTCGAAGAGGTGGCCGGCCAGTCGCCGGTGGTCAAGCTGGTCAACTATCTCCTGTACAACGCCGTGCGGGAGAACGCCAGCGACATCCACATCGAGTGCGACGAGAAACGACTTCGCGTCCGCTACCGCGTCGACGGCCGCCTCTACGAGAAGATGCGTCCCCCGTATCAAATGCACGCGGCGGTGATTTCGCGAATCAAGATCATGGCCGAGCTCGACATCGCACAGCGCCGTCTTCCCCAGGACGGCGGCATCCACGTCTTGGTCGAGGGCCGACCGATCGACCTGCGCGTCTCCGTCATGCCGGGCAACTTCGGCGAGAAGGTCGTCATTCGAGTCATCGACCCGCAGAAGATCCTCTACAACCTCGAGTCGCTCGGTTTCACCTACGACAATCTCCTGCGCTTTCGCGAGGTCATTCAGGTGCCCAACGGCATTGTCCTCGTCACCGGTCCGACCGGATCGGGCAAGAACACTACGCTCTACGCGGCGCTGTCGGAGCTCAACAGCGAAGAGGTGAACATCTGTACGGTGGAAGACCCCGTTGAGTGCAACATTTCGGGCATCAACCAGTTCCAGGTCAACACGGGTGTCGGGTTCGAGTTCTCAACCGCGCTGCGGAGCCTGTTGCGACAGGACCCCGACATCATCATGGTGGGCGAGATTCGGGATCAGGCTACGGCCAACATTGCGGTCCAGGCGGCCCTGACCGGGCACTTGGTGCTCTCGACTCTGCACACCAACGATGCCCCGGGCGCGGTGATTCGCCTGCTCGACCTGGGCGTGGCCCCGTATCTGGTCAGCGCGTCGCTCAAGGGAGTGCTCGCCCAGCGGCTGGTCCGCAAGATTTGCCCGAACTGCAAGACGCAATACGATCCGCCGCCCAGCCTGAAGAAGGCCGTTCGTGACCACAGCGGCGACGTGCCGACGTTCTATCGGGGTCTCGGATGCAGAAAATGCCGAAACACCGGCTACGCCGGGCGAATCGCCATCCATGAGCTGCTGGTCCCGGACGATGAGATGATGGAGATGATCAACGAAGGCATCAGTGCCAAGAGACTTCGGGCGGTAGCCCTGGCCAAGGGCATGACTCCGCTGCACATCGATGGTCTCGAAAAGGTCAAAGCAGGGATTGTACCAATCGAAGAGGTTCTGCGAATCGCGGCAATGGATGCGCCCGTGAGCGTCGGATTGTGACCGATACGTCACAGCGGAGCAGACCGATGGCAACGTTGACAGCAGAAACACGACAGACCGATTCAGGCCCCGGAGGATTGCTGGGGACGCTCGTGGAACAGAAGCCGGGGTCCGGCGGGGATCTCCACCGGGCGCACGACGCTCGGACGTCCCAGAAGACACGGGTCAAGAGCGCCGAGTTGATTCTGTTCACCACCCAACTGGCGGTGATGCTGGACAGTGGCGTGGTCCTCAGCGACGCTCTCGACGCCATCGCCGAACAGGCCGGAGACCCGCGGTTCAAAGCCACCATTCTCGATCTGTCCGAGCGAGTCAAAGGCGGCGAGATGCTCTCGAAGGCCCTGATGTGTTACCCGCGTATCTTCAGCATGATGTTCATCAGCATGGTCAAGGCGTCGGAGGCCTCGGGCCGGATGGTCGAAATGTTGTCCGTCCTGACGGAGTATCTCACGTTTGAGGCCGACACGCGCAAACGTGTCTTAGGAGCCCTGACGTATCCGCTGATCATGGTGTTGATGGCGATTGCCGCTACCGGAACGTTGATGTTCTTCGTCTTGCCGCGTTTCATGCAAATCTATGAGGCGCGCGGCGCGGCATTGCCGCGATTGACCCAGGTTCTCGTTCATTTCAGTCGGATCCTCGGAAATGGGGAAATCATGGCCGTGCTGGTGACGACCGCGATCGTGCTGGGGGCGGGCCTGTACGTTTGGTCGGGCACGGTCGCCGGCCGGCGCCTCCTCGACGGATTGAAGATTCGCACCCCGGTGATCGGAACCATGTTTATGGACATGGTCGTGACACGCAGCATGCGCATCATGGCCACGATGGTCAATACGGGGGTTCGCCTGCTCGACGCGATCCACGTGATCCAGGGCTGTGTGGACAACTATGAGTTCGAGCAGCTCTGGGCCGAAGTGGACGGCAAAATCCAGGACGGCTATCAGCTCTCCGAGGCGATCCTCATTTCCAGGCGGTCGAAGCTGATCTCGCCAAGCATCATCCAGATGCTCCGGGCCGGCGAGAAGGCCGGGCAGCTCGGCATGGTCTGCGACAAGATCTCGATCTTCTATGAGAAGAAACTCGCGGCCTCCATCCAGAGCGCCATGACGGTGATCGAGCCGCTCATGATCACGATTCTGGGCGTGATCATCGGGACCATCGCCATCGCGCTTCTGCTGCCGGTCTTTCGCGTCTCCAGCGTCATCGCTCACTGACGCGACATCGGCACCGAGGCCAGCACCTCTCGGCACGTGCAGTGATCGCCCAGGTGGCACAGGGCAAGCGTCGGCGCGACGAACCGAATCGGAAACGTCATCCGTTCCTGCACGGTCCCGTAGCCAATGGTGATGTGCGGAAAGAACGCAGCAAACGCAGCCTTTTGGCGGTAGTCGCGAATCCAGGCCAGCGTGCTTTCGGCCGGCTGTCCGTCGCCATAGACCATCTCGGCAGTCGCATCGCGGCTCACGTGCGGCTCCAACGCGTCCATGACCCGCTCATGCAGCGCCTGGAGGGTACGGGTCTTGGCAATCGCAAAGAGCGAGTTCGGCTGGTTCCGCGCGTTCAGTACGGTGACGATCCCGGTGATGGTCAGCTCTTCGACGGGACAGTCGCGGGCTACAGCGGCCAGCGTTTGGCCGATGACATCAATCTGTCCGGCCTCGACGCAACCCATTGCCAGCGAGATATGTGGAAGACACGCGATCTCATCCAGGACAATCTCGCCGGCCTCATCGCCGACCAGTTTGTGATTGGCCTCGATCGCCATGCGGGTGACTGCTGCTTCGGGGAGGAGTACGGCGTCGATTGCGATTCGACTCATGGTTCTCTCCCATGCACTTGCCCAACGACTTCATCGAACTGCCGCAGGACGGCTTCGTCGTTCTGGCGGATGAACCGGTTCGTGATGGCGATGACCGCACCGTTGGCGGCAAAGCCCGGGACAATCTCGTAGAGGTGCTCATCGAGGCCCATCTGTTTCCAGACGACCAGCACGACCGTGCCGACAACCATACCCGCCAGCGCCGCCTGCCAGCTCGTTTGCTTTGAGAACAGAGCGAAGAGGACCAGCGGTCCGAAAGCGGCGCCGAAGCCGCCCCATGCGTACGCGACGATGTTCAGTATTGTGTCGCTCGGACGCAGCGCCAGCAGCAGGGCGACCATCGAAGTCGCGACGACGCAGATCCGGCCGATGAGGACCACCTCGCGCTGCCCGGCGGCCCGTTGGATCGTCTTCTGATAGAAGTCTTCCGTCAGCGCCGACGACGAGACGAGCAGTTGCGAGTCGATGGTGGACATGATCGCCGAGAGAATGGCCGCCAGCATGACCCCGCCCAGCCACGGAGGGGCGACTTCGGCGATCATGTAAATGAAGACCTTCTCCGGGTCGCCGCCGGGCACGGTCCGGAACAATCCGATACCGATCAGGCCGATGGCGACTGCTCCGGCCAGTGACAGGAACACCCAGACGATGGCGATCCCCATCGACCGCGAGAGTTTGGCGAGCGATCCGGCGCTCATGAAACGCGCGAGGATATGGGGCTGGCCGAAATAGCCGAGCCCCCAGGCCGTCGCTGAGACGACGACGAGCAGGGCCGTCGCTCCGCCGGCCGGACGCATGCTCTGGGCGATGTCTCGGAGCGTCATGCCCTCCTCGATTCCGGCGGCGCCTCCGGCTCGGCCGTAGGCCAGCAACGGGACGAACACCAGCGCCACGACCATGAGCGCGCCCTGGAACAGATCCGTCCAGCAGACCGCCAGAAACCCCCCGAGAAACGTGTAGGTGATGATGATCGCGCCGCCGAGGACGACGGCTGCCTCGTACGAGACGCCGAAGGTGGACTCGAAGAGCTTGCCCGCCGCAACCAGGCCGCTGGAGGCGTAGATCGTGAAGAAGATCAGAATGACAATGGCCGAGACGATCCGCAGCAGGCCGGTCGGGTCGCCGAAGCGCGCCTCGAAGAAGCACGGCAACGTGATCGAGCCGGTCTTCTCCGTGTAGACGCGCAGCCGTCGCGAGACCAGCAGCCAGTTCAGCACCGTCCCGACGAACAGCCCGACCGCGATCCAGGCGTTGACCAGGCCGCCGAGGTAGATCGCCCCCGGCAGGCCCATCAGCAGCCAGCCGCTCATGTCGCTGGCCTGGGCCGACAGCGCCGTGACCCACGCGCCCATCCCGCGCCCGCCGAGCAGGTACTCCTCGATGCTCTCGTTGCGCCGGTAGAAGTAACACCCGATCCCCAGCAGCAGGACGAAGTACAGAACAAATGTCACCACTGTCGCCGTCGTCATCGATTAATCCTCGATGACCTCTTCGTCCTGGGGTTGCCAGGCGGGGTCGACGATACAGAGCAAGACGAGTTCGTCGTCGCCGGTGTTCTCGATGGACTGCACCGCGCCGGGCGGGATATAGACGGTGCTGCCGGGCTCGACGGCGTCGTATTCGCCGTCAATACACATCGTGCCGAACCCCTCAATGATGTAGTAGACCTCAGCCGTGGTCAGCCGGTGCGGCTTGGTCGCCTGGCCGAAGGGCACGGTGGCGTGGGCCAGGCTGTAGCGAATCTGCACGTCCGCCTTGTCCGGGTGCAGCAGCTCACGCAGCAGGCAGCCGTCGCCCGCGGTGATTTCCTGGCAATCCTCAAGGGATCGGACGATCATTACGATCCTCCCAACAGTATCGATCCTTCGGTGAAGAACGTCCCCGCGACGCAGCCGGTCATCAGGCAGGCCAGCGTCGCCGCGATCAGGGCCCGCACGGCGATCGGCCCGATGTCCTTCGACCGCTGCGGCGCCAGCGCGCAGAAGCTGCCGACGAAGATGGCCATCGACGCAACGTGGGCAAATCCGCACAGGGCGTACGTCGCGATGACCGCCGAGCGCGGGTGCTGCAAAAGGCCCTCTTCTATCGCGGTCGCCAGGTCGTTGTAGGCCGCCACTTCGGTGACGATCAGGCGTTCTCCGACGATCCGCGAGATCTCGCCGGCGTCGGCGATCGGCACGCCCAGGACCAGTGTCACGGGGTAGAACAGGATTCCGAACAAGGCCTTGAGCGACCACGGTTGCTGCCAGCCGAGGAGCGGATTGATCCAGTCGCCGAGGCCGCCAAGGACCAGATCGACCAGGGCCACGAGGCCGAGGACCGCGATCAGCAGGGCGGCGATCCCGACGATCATGCGCACGCCGGCGTTGGCGCCGTTGATGATCGCCTCGAACAGATTGCTGTCCCGCTCATAGTACGGCTCGACGCGCACGCCCAGCGTCTCCGGCTGCTCGCTCTCCGGCAGCAGGACCTTCGACATGAGCAAGGCCGCCGGTGCCGACAGCAGCGACGCCGAGACCAGATGCCCGGCGATCATCGGGAACTGTTCGCGCAGGCTGAAGACGTACAACGCCAGCACGTTCGACGCGACCGTGGCCATGCCCGCTGTCAAGACGGTGCAGGTCTCCGACCGCGTCATGCGAGCCAGGTGGGGCTTGACGGTCAGCATGGACTCGACGCCGACGAAGATGTTGCTGGCCGCGACCAGCGACTCGGCCCCGGAGATCCGCATCAGACGGGTGAAGACGCGGGCGAATGCCTTGACCAGCAGGGGCATCACCCGCAGGTAGTACAGGATGGCAATCAGGGCCGAGAAGAAGATGATTGTTGGAAAGCCCTGGAATGCCAGGATGAAACCAAGCGATTCGGCCCCGTCGTCGCCGGTCTGGCCCGGCCCCAGGGCCAGGCGTCCGAAGACGAACCGCGCGCCGGCGCCGGCCGAGTCGATCACGCTGACGACGACGTCGTTGACGACCAGAAACACTCTGGCCCCGGCCGGCACCATGAAGATGAACGAGGCGACGGCCAGTTGCAGCGCCACGCCCCAGGCGATCAGCCGGAAGTTCATGTTTCGCCGCTCGGCCGAGAGGACCCACGCGACGCCGATCAGAACGAAGATGCCCGCGAAGCTGACGAGGTTATAGATATCCATGACGTCGGATTGTACAAGGGCCGGGCCAATGTGGGAATGCTGGATCGAGCCGACAGGGAAATCACGATGGGATCTCGCTGACGTCCTTGAGGATGTGGTGCGGGCGATAGGCGTAGGCGTCCAGGTCGGACTCTTTCGTGATGCCGCTGAGGACCAGGACGGTGTCGATGCCCGCTTCGATGCCCGCGACGATGTCGGTGTCCATCCGGTCGCCGATGATCACGGTCTCTTCTCGCTGGCAGCTCAGCAGTGTCAGGGCGTGGCGCATGATGAGCGGGTTGGGCTTTCCGATGAAGTAGGCCTGCCGTCCGGTGGCCAGTTCGATCGGCGCCGCCAGGGCCCGGCACGCCGGAGCGATCCCTTTCTCCGTCGGACCCGTCAGATCGGGGTTCGTCCCCACCAGCCTGGCCCCGCCCAGCACAAGCTGGATGGCCGTCTCGATCTTCTCGTAGCTGTAGCTCCGCGTCTCGCCGACGATCACGTAGTCGGGATGGCTCTCATCGACCGAAAGCCCCGCCTCATACAACGATTGGTAAAGTCCCGAATCGCCGATGGCAAACACGCGGCCACCGGGACATTGGGAGGCAATGAAATGGGCGGTCGCCATGCCCGAGGTGATGAAATGCTCTTCGCCCACCTCGATGCCCATGTGTCGCAACTTCTGATGCAACTCGCGCGGCGAGCGAGCGGAGCTGTTGGTCAGGAACAGAAATCGCTTGCCCTCGCTCTGGAGCCAATCGACGAACGCCTTCGAGCCCTCCAGCAGGCGCGAGCCGTGATAGATCACCCCGTCCATGTCGCAGATGAACCCGCGTTTGTCTCTCAGCCGTTCCATCGATTCTCCGGAAGCCATAAGAACACCCCAATCATCGTTTGACAGAGGCAGACTACCGGATACGTCCCGACGCGTCAATCCCGTCGGTGCGCGCTTTGGCCTGCGGCCCCGGCCTGTTCCTCTTCGACGATGCGCCAGAGGTTTTTCAGGTTGCGGTGGTGCATGCCGTAGGCCCAGTGGCCCGGCGGCGGCTCCAGGAACGTGCGAAAGGCCCTACGCTGCGCGAGGCGCTCGGCGGCCTGCTCGAAACTCAGGCCCTCTCGCTGCGCCGCCCGCACGCCGGTGAGCATCTTTTCGTAATAGTCGCGGATCGGGACCAGGTCGCTCCTACGCAACGGCGGGCTGTGCGACGGAATCACGCGGTCGATCGGCACGCTTGGATCGAGGAATTCATCGAGCACCGCAAGGTGACGCTGCACATCCTCCATGTGCGCCTGTTCGCCGATCTCCGGTAGCTGGGCCCGCTGGTAGGCCACGGCGCCGGTGAACAGCAGCCGCTCCTGCGGGATGTAGACCAGGGTATCGCTGTGGCTGTGGCCTTTGCCGAAGAAGACCAGCGTCAACGTCAGGTCGCCCAGGTCCAGCGTGTAGCGGTCGGAGAACGTCAGCGTGGGTTTGACGACCTCGTAGCCTTCTTCAAGGTCCTCGATATACAACTCCCAGAACCGGATCTCGCCGCGCATCAGGCGCGCATACGCGCGATTGCCGCCGGATTGTCGAAGGTTGGTCCGCAGGGTCGTCAGGACGCGTGCGGCGTCCTCGATGGTCTGGCGTTTGCGTTGTGGATCGATCTGGCCGTCGATCCGCCATTGGATCTCTGCTGCGAGGTTCTCGTGAGCGACGATGGGGATGCCCGCGAAGGCGCCGTTGCCGCCGGCGTGGTGGCCGTGCGTGTTGACGAGATAGGCCCAGTCTGTTCGCCCGAACGCCCGTTCGACCCGTTCCTTGATCGGAGTGGTGATCCGAGGCGACATCTCCGTGTCGATGAATACGAGCCCTTTCTGCGACTGGATGCCGACGAGATGACACAAGCGGTCGGGCCCGATCCAGTGGACCAGGACCACGCGCTCGCTGAGCCGCTGGAGGCGGATGCAGTCGGCCGGGTCGCGCCCGGCGCCGCCGGCCACCAGCGGCAGCAACCACACGAGAGAAATCGCTTGGACCATCGTGAGCCTCCATCGATAGAAGAACGACACAACCCACCCGCCCGCAACGCGCGCATCAATCCTCTGCATTCGCCGTATGCACCGGCGCCGAGTCGTCCTGGACGATGCGCCAGAGGTTTCTCAGGTTGCGGCGGTGCATGCCGTAGGCCCAGTGGCCCGGCGGCGGTTCCAGATAGCCGGCAAAGGCTCTTCGCTGGGCGAGACGCTCGGCGGCCTGCTCGAAGCTCAGGCCCTCTCGCTGCGCCGCCCGAACGCCGGTGAGCATCTTCTCATAGTAGGCCCGGACTGGGACCAGGTCGCTCTTGCGCAGGGGCGGGCTGTGCGACGGGACCACGCGGTCGATCTGCATGGCGGGATCGAGCAGTTCGTCGAGGACCGCAAAGAACCGTTGCACGTCCTGTATCTCGGACCGCTCGCCGATCTCGGGCAGGTGGGCCCGCTGATAGGAGATCGCGCCGGTGACGAGCAGCCGCTCCTGCGGGATGTAGATCAGGATGTCCGAGAGGCTGTGTCCCTTGCCGAAGAAGATCAATTCCAGCGTCAGGTCGCCGAGGTCCAGCGTGTGCCGGTCGGCGAACGTCAGCGACGGCCTGACCAGTTCGTAGCCGGCCTGAAGGTCCTCGATATACAGCTCGCAGAACCTGATCTCGCCCTGGATCATTCGCGTGTACGTTCGGTTGCCGGCGGCCTGGTCCAGGTTGGCCCTCAGGGTCTGGAGGGTCCGGGCGGCGCCGTCGAGGTCCATGCGCTTGCGGCAGGGGTCGGTTTGTTTGTCGATCAGCCACTGCATGTCCTCGGCGAGATTCTCGTGTCCGACGACGACGGCGTCTCTGAAGAGGCTGTTGCCGCCGGCGTGCTGTGCGTGCGCGTGTGTGTTGATGACGTACGCCCAGTCGCTGCGTCCGAACTGGCGCTCGATCCGCTCCTTGATCGGCGCCATGATGCGAGGCGACATTTCCGTGTCGATGATGACCAGGCCCTTCTCCGACCGGATGGCGGTGAGGTTGCACCGGCCGGTGCCGGCCCACCAGGCCAGCAGCACGCGGTCGCTGAGCGGTTCGATGCGAACGTAGTCGGCCGGGTCGCGCCCGGCGCCGGCGGCCAGCAGCGGCAGCAGCAACACGATCGAGATCGTCCTGAGCATCCTGAGTCTCCATGAATGCCGGGATGTGCTTCGGCCCGGCCGGTTCTTGTGGTCTGTTGTAGCGACCGTTGTTGTGCAAGACGGCCGGAACCATCCCGCGTTACGCAAAAACCAGTGGGCCGAACCCAGGGCGGATTCAGGCGTATTCACACAGGAACACTATGCAATTGAATGGCCGCTGATGAGACAACTGACGAAAGGGTGACCGATGACAAGGCGGATTGGCATTGTGATACTGTCCATGTTGGTGTTGGCCGGCTGCGGCAAGAGGGATGACGGTACTCAGGCGAACGGGCCGGGCAATCCGGCCCCTGCGACGTCCGAGGCGGTGGGAGCAGTCGCCGCTGCCGTTCCCACGAAGCTGGGGGACCCGGCATATCCGTTAACCGGGCTGACCTGGGTCAAGGGCGATCCGGTGACGATCACCCCGGGCACAGTCTACGTGGTGGAATTCTGGGCGACGTGGTGCCCGCCGTGCGTCAAGAGCATTCCTCACCTGACGGAACTACAGGCCAAGTACGGAGATCGCGTCGTGTTCGTCGGCGTTTCGAATGAGGACGTCGCCACGGTCCGGCCGTTTGTGGCTGGCAAGGGCGATCAGATGGCCTATACCGTGGCCGTCGACACGGTGGGCAAGGTGTATGACGCCTACATGACGGCCTTCCAGCAACGTACGATTCCCGCCGCCTTCATCGTCGACACCGAAGGCCGGATCATCTGGCGTGGCAACCCGTTGGTCGATCTCGAAGCGGTGCTTGATCGGGTCCTGGCCGGTACGTACACCATTCCCGGCTGAGGAACCGGACATTATCGGGCCGCTTGCCCGATTCCATTTCCGTCACGATCCAACGTTGCGGCTACGTCCTCGCCGCGCGTCCGCCAATCGCTCATTTGCGCGTGCAAATCCCTCTGTCGGCCCAAGCCAAATGCTGCGGCAGAGCGGATTATGCCCATTGGGTCGCCCCGCTGGAATAACGATAATTTCCGGTAGAGCAGGGGTGATGTGGAACGAGCCGGCAGACAGGCCGTCGCCTGAAACACGCCGAGCGACGGGCTGGATCGCCGTAAACCGGATATGAGAGACGGGCGGTTGCTCCTGGTGTTCGACGCAGCCAGGCAGTCCGTACGATTGTTTGGGGGGCAGAATTGCCATGAATGGGAGGCGGGCCTTTGATCTTGCCGCTATGGTTGCGGTGTTGCTTGTGGCTCTGTTGCACGTGCAGGCCGCCCGGGCGCAGTCGGATGCGGCGGGCGTCGAACGCAGGCTCGTGCTGCGCGTCGTCGGGCCCGACGGCGTCCCGCTCGCCGGGGCCAAGGTGGGTACCGGTCTGAACGTCTTCGAGCAGAGCCAGGGCCATCCCCCGCAGACCATTGTGATGTGGCTGCGCGGGGAGAAACGATCGTGGCCTTTCTATTCGGACGCCGAGGGGCAGATCGCACTGGCCGGCGAGGATGCGGAGCACCGGAACTTCTACGCCCTATCCGAGTCGCGCGGGTGGGTCGGCTACAAACAGGTGCTCGAGAGCAGCACGGGCAGCCGTGTGGACGTTCGCCTGGAGCCGGCGTGTCGAGTGCATGGCCGGCTGACCAGCAGCGGCATGGACCGGCTGGGGCATCCGCTTCACAAGACCGTCGCCTTCCTATACGATTCGCGGGACCGCCTGATGATGTACTTCGTCTCGGAGCAGGCCCGTTACGAGTTTCTGGTGCCGAGCGGCCGTTACGAGCTGGAGTGCTTCGGTGAAGGACCGGCCGGCATCGAGACCCGGCGACTGCGCTGGCCCGTGTTGATCGAGGCCGGTCGGCAAGACTTCGACGCGGGCCTTGTCGATCTCGGCCCGACCCGGCTGGCTGAAATGCACGGCACGCCGGCCCCTCCGCTGGACGCCATCGCCCAATGGCGAGGGACGCGACCGCCCGACCTGAGGCGGCTGGCCGGAAACGTTGTGGTCCTGGTGTTCTGGGGCAGTTGGAGCCGCCCGTCCCTCAAGACGATGCCGCAACTGATACAATTGCACGACCTGTGGGCCGAGCAGGGAGTCGTCATCATCGGGGTGCACGACAACTCCGTAGCGACCGCGGCCGAGTTGGACACGAAGCTGGTCGAGGCGCACCACCTCTATTGGGGCCGTCTGGACCTGCCGTTCCCCGTCGGGATCGACCAGGGGCCGGGCCAGGGGGCCGTTCACCAGGCGTACGGCATCGATCAGTGGCCGGCGGTCGTGGTGATCGATCCTCTGGGCAACGTTGCGGGCACCTTCAGTCCCTGGGGAGCGCTCCAGGACGAGCTGACGCGGCTGCTCTCGCAGAGATAGACCTCTCCCACAGCGACCTCTCAGAGAGGACCGCGTCCTCTGCCGGGACCTCTTCCCGGACCGCCGGGACGACCACCACCGCCGGGACGACCACCCGGCCTGCCGCCTGGCCGACCACCGCCGGGTCTTCCACCCGGTCTGCCGCCTCCACCGCCGCCGGGGCGTCGGTCGCCCAATCCGGTCGGAGCGGTTCGGCTGCGGCCCGGCTCGACTTTGAGGGTTTCGCCTTTGAGATCGTGGTCGTTCATCTCCTGCACGGCCGCCTTGGCCTGGTCCTCGTTGGGCATCGTGACGAAGCCGAACCCACGCGATTCGCGGGTGGCGCCATCCCGAACGATCTTCACGGAGGCGACTTCGCCGAAGGCGGCAAAAGCCTCACGCAACTCATCTTCGGTGACGCTGGTGGCCAGATTCCCCACGTAGATGTTCATGTACCCGTCCTTTCTGTTGAAGCGCAAGAACCCATTGAGGCATTCCGGCCAACGCCGGCCTCTTGTGAAACAACCGTCTCATACGCAAGGGCTGCCCGGTGCTACAACTCCACGTATACCAGAGAATCGACGACCCGGCCAGAGATATCTCCGTTTTGTTGGGGCCGCTGCACTACGCTTGTTTTCGCAGGGTCACCTCGGGTCCCCGCAGATAGAACGGCACGAGCGTCAGCGGGTCGGAGAACCGTTGTTCTGTGGCCTTCTGCCGGCCCAGCCGCAGCAGGCCGGTCGCGTGCGGGCTCCAGAACGCCGGATCGAGAACTCGGGTGCCCTCGACCTCAAACTGGCCTTGGTGATGGAGAAGGCCATCACCGGCCATGAGGATTGGGGCGGCCGGGTTCGCGAAACGCTCGCATAGCTCGATCGAGGTCATAAGGCAATCGGGCACTGTCTTGCGCCAAAGACCGCCGGACAGGCCTGGGATCCCGTAGTCGGCGCCTTCACCCGGTCCGTGTGCCGCGTCGGCGTGCTCATAGATCGCCGTGTAAAACTGGCCTCGCTTGGCGTCCAGCACGACGGCGAGCCGCCACGGGGAGGGCGATTCTCGCAAAATACGTTGAAACGCCCCTTCCGATGGCGCGTCTGTCACGTTGGCGGCAATCGTGTCGAGAGCGTTGACCGCAACGATTCGGACGCCGTGGGCCAAATGCATCGCTTTGGCCGCCACGACGGCGATGCGAAGGCCCGTGAAGCTGCCCGGACCGATGCAGATGTGTACCTGGGTCAGGTCCGAGGGACCGTAGCCTGATCGATGCAAGAGGCCGGCGATGGCCGGCAGGATCTCGGCGCTGTGACGCAGAGCCGCTGAGAACGTGGTCTGGCCCAGTAGATCGGCGCCGCGCGCCAAAGCGACGGAGCCCATACGACTGGACGTTTCTATGGCCAGAACGAGAGGTTTCAGTACCTTGTCCATCACCGGAACGTCGTGTGTTTCTCCTGCAATGCCCATGCTGCCCAGGACCCCCACTTTTCGTGTCACTCATTTTCGGGCCCGCTCGCTCAGACCTGTCGGTTCTGTGAGTGCGGGGTCAGATTTTATCGGCCAAAGGGACTGGGGTATAATTTTTCCCTTGCAAAAAATTGGCTATTTTAATAGATTACAGTAGTCATTCTGGCCTATATCCTTCAACTGGAGGTTTGAATAACCAACGATTGTAGCAGGTTTTCCGTCAGAGGGTGATGTTTTTACAGGCAGGAGGTTAGGTTTTGGACAGGCCAAGTGTATTCGCTAAGTCTCTGCGGGGAGGGTCCGTGTCAATCGTCCTGGCATCGGTCTTGCTTTCCGTGACGGTTTTCGCCCAAGTGGGCCCATCGCAGAGCGGACAGGGCAGCGATGACGCCATGATGCGCCAGTTGGTGCAGTACTTCATGCGCGTCGGGACCGAGCAATACGAACGAGGCTACTACATCGAAGCCGAAAAGACCCTCCAAATGGCTCAGGGATATGGCGAGTTTCTGGAACCGCTGGAGCGTCGCAAGCTGGAGTCGATGTTAGAGAAGGCGGGCTTGGCTGCGATCGAGCGGAAACGCGCCCTGGCGGCCAAGCAGACCGGCGAGCGACTGCTTGCCGGCGGCCAGACTGCCGCGGCGCGTGAGAGTCTTCTCGGCGTGAGGGACAGCGACTTCCTGACGGACAAAGAGCGCGCCGAAGTCGCCACGTCACTGCGACAGGCGGCCGCGGGGCCTGCCGTGCCGGCGCGCGCGCCCGACGCAGCCGAACGGACTGCGTCCGAACCGAAACCCGAAGGGCAAGGCGGTGAAGCCATCGAACGGTTCAAGACGCGGATTGCCGATCTGTACTATGAGAGCGTCAAGGCCTATCACGCTGGGGACTTCGATACCGCCAGGGCCGGCTTCGCCCAGGCCCTCGGCAGCGGGCTGATGCCCGAGCCGATGGTGCGGACGATCCACGGGTATCTCCATGACATGGACGGCGCTCCGCAGGGCGCCGAGACGGCCAAGCCGATCACGATGCCTGATTCGGCCTCACAGGAAGCGTCGCTGAAGATCGGTGATCTGGTCGGCATGCCGGCCGCCTATCCCGCGGCCAATGCGCCGGCGGAAAGGTCGCCCCAGAGCGAACGGCAGCGGATAGAAGACCTGTACAATCACAGTTGGGAACTGTATTCACAGGGTGACTTGGATGCGGCGCGCAAGGGGTTTGTGGAAGTGGCCGAAAGCGGCTTGTTCACGGCGCCCGAAGGCAGGCGGCCGGAGGACTACATCGCCACGATCGATCGGCTGCGCGCGGTGTCCGGGACTCTCCAGACCTCGCCGCAGAGGCAGAACCTCGCCGAGGCCGGTGCGCCCGCAGATACGCAGGGCGGTTTCATCGAGGTGATCAATCGGCGAAGGAACATCATCCGAAGTCACGTCGAGGCCGTCGTCAACGACGCGGTCGATCGCGCCCATTCACTCATGGCACGCAGCCAGTTCGACGGAGCGCGAGAGGCGATTGACGAAGCGCAACATCTGGTCAATCAGAATCAACTGCATCTCGGCGACGATCTGTACCGACAGCACACCCGCCGGCTCAGTGAAGTCCTCGAGGCGATCGCGCAGGCCGAAACGGCGCGCGAGCGGCAGCGGGCCGAGCAGAGGCGGTTGGAGGCCGCTGAGGAACAGCGACGGCTGCGCGATCAGGCCGAGACGGATCGCCAGCAGCGGATCGACGAACTGATGACGCGGGCCAAGGCCTATTGGAAGCAGCAGCGCTATGAGGCGGCTCTGGGACAGATCGAGAGCCTGCTGGCTATCGATCCGCTCCACGACGACGCCCTGACGCTTAAGCAGCAGCTCGAAGACATGATTTACATGCGCCGGCAGATCGCGCTGGACAAGGAATACGACGAGCAGCGAGCGCAGATCTTCATGGGCACAGCCGAGGCGCAGATTCCGTACGCCGAGGAAGTGACCTATCCGAGGAACTGGCGCGAGATCTCTGCGCGACGCAAGCCGGATGAGCCGATCGGGCTCGACCCGGAGAGCATGCAGACGTACCAGCAGCTCGATACCATCGTCGATCTGTCGATGCTGACTCCGGAGATGCCGTTGAGTGAAGCAGTCGACCTCATCCGAAACTCGGTCGAGCCTCCGTTGAGCATCGTCGTCCTTTGGCGAGACCTCTACGAGAATGCGGAAGTGGAGCCGGCGACGACTATCGATATGGAAGGACTGCGCAACGTGAAGCTCAGCACTGCGCTGGAGAGCCTGACGCGCGCCGTCACGCCGGTTACGGCCTTTGCGCCGGTGGACTACGTGGTCAACAGAGGCGTGGTCACCATCGGTACCGAAGAAGGTCTACCTACCCAGCAGTTGGTTACCCGCGTCTATGACATCACCGACCTCGTCGGCGAGCCGGCCAATTACGGCGGCATGCAGGGCCTGATGATGGGCCAGATGATGGGGCAGATGATGGGCGGCATGGGCGGCATGGGCATGGGCGGCATGGGCGGTGGCATGATGGGCGGCGGCATGGGTGGCATGGGTGGCGGCGGCATGATGGGTGGCGGCATGGGCGGCATGGGAGGCGGCGGCATGATGGGTGGCGGCATGGGCGGCATGGGCATGACCGGAGGCATGGGCGGCATGGGCGGCATGGGAGGCGGCATGATGGGCGGCGGCATGGGTGGCATGGGCATGAGCGGCATGGGTGGCATGGGCGGTATGGGCATGACCGGCGGCATGGGCGGCATGGGCATGGGCGGCATGGGCGGCGGCGGCATGATGGGCGGCGGCGGCATGATGGGCGGCGGCGGCATGATGGGCGGCAGCGGCATGATGGGCGTCATGATCGCGCAGAACCTGCGGCAGCTCATCCAAGAGAGCATCGATCCGTTGAGCTGGTACGAGCTGAGCGATCTCGGCGAAGGGACCATCATGGTCTATCCGCAGCAGCAGCCCAAGAAGCTCGCCATCTATCAGACGCCGGAGGTGCATCAGAGGATCGAAACCCTGCTCGATGAGCTCCGAAAGGCCCTGGGCCACCAGGTCTCGATCGAGGCGAGGTTCCTCGTGGTCAGCGAGAATTTCCTCGAGGACGTCGGGCTGGATCTGGATTTCAGCTACAACTTCGGCGGCAAATGGGGCTTGGTGACGGTTGCCCAAGAATCGGCTCTGACTGGTGCGCCGGATGCCTCAACGGGGATCCCGGGCAGTCTGGGCGGGCTCGTCCAGACCCCGGCCGCAACGGTCACCGGCGGATATGGCTCGGTGCTCGACGACTTGCAGGTCACTCTGCTGCTGCGGGCCACGCAGGCCCGAACCGATTCCAAGTCGCTGGCAGCACCCAAGGTAACCGTGCTCAGCGGCGAGTCGGCGAGCTTCTCGATCAACGACACGGTTAGTTACGCAATCCCGCCGGATGTGACGCAGACGACCGCGGTCGGCGGCGTCGCCGGCACGACCCAGCAGCAGGGCGTGTATCAGAACATCGGCATGTTGTTTGTCGGAAGCAATCTGAGCATCAGCCCGACGATCACCAAGGACAAGAAGAACGTCCTGCTGAACATCATGACGGTTCAGAACGATCTGCTTCGCTTCAGGACCCATCAGGTCGAGGCGTTGGTCGATACCGGCGACGGGGTGGACGGCGGGACGAATGTCGTGCCCTACTCGGTGTCGGTCCCGGAGACCGAGACCTCCAGTGTGATGACGCGAGTCAGCGTCCCCGACGGGGGCACGCTGCTGCTGGGCGGGCATAAGCTCACGGCAGAAGTGGACACAGAAGTGGGGGTTCCGGTCCTGAGCAAGATCCCGGTCCTGGGCCGCCTGTTCTCGAATCGCGGCAAGATCCGGGACAGCAAGGTCCTGCTGATTCTGGTCAAGCCGACCATTATCCTGCAGGAAGAGCGCGAAGAGGATGCGCTGGCGGCGCTGGAAGCTGGCATCGTCAGTGGGTTCCCGTACTGACGGGGCCGCCGTCCGCGGATCGGTTGGCCGTGGGGTCGAGGGCGCGGGAGTGATTCCCTGCACGAAGACATTCTATGGATTCAGGCACAGCAAAGACGGAAGTGGACATATGAGAAAGCAGATGCAGGAGCGAGCGGGCATTTGGCGATTGCTGATGGGCTCGGTGCTTATTCTTTGCGCCGGGGTGGGGTTGGCGACGGCAAACGACATGTCATTGGCCTTGTCGGACGGACCGCAGGAGATGCTGGTCCGGTTCGTCGATAGTGACGGACCGCCTTCGACCTGCACGGGCCTGATCGGTCCGCGGACGAAACGAGCTGTGCGCAACGCAATTGCCAACGCCGTGGTGGAAGGTGCGTCCGTTCGGAGCGATCTGGACGGCGCCGTGTCCGGCTTGGCGGTCGTTTCTCTGCCCGACCATGTGGCTCTCGCTGATGCGATGCTGAAATTCGTCGCCTGCGAGGATGTGCTGTACGCCGAGCCGAACTACCGCTATTCGCTCTGTCGCGTCTCAGCGGTCCAGGAGATGTCGGAGGGCGCTGGATGGATCGAGGCCCTGGAAGGCGTAGACGTTGAGGCCGACGGCGACGAGATCATCGTCGCGATCCTTGATACGGGCCTGGACCTGACCCATGCGGCCCTGGCAGGCCGGCTGTGGACCAACCGGGCCGAGGCGGACGGTCGGCCGGGCGTCGATGACGATGGCAACGGCTATGTGGATGATGTTCACGGTTATGATTTTGTCAACGGCACGGCTGATCCGACCGATGAGATGTATCACGGCTCGCACGTGGCCGGCATCATTGCGGCTATGGCAGAGGAACTGGGCGTCGCCGGCAACATCAAGCTGATGCCCCTCAAGGTGGTCGGCCCCGACGGCGTGGATCTGCGCGCGGCGGTGGCGGCGATCGAGTACGCCGTGGCGGCCGGCGCCAAGGTGATCAACATTTCGTGGGCCGGCGCGGATTACAGCGAGAGCCTGAGGAACGCCATCGAGGCCGCCGGTGAGAAAGGCGTGCTGTTTGTGGCGGCCGCCGGAAACGGATCGAAGAATATCGATGTCGCACCGGTGTATCCGGCAAGCTATTCTTCCGACAATCTCGTCAGCGTCCTGGCCACCGATGACAACGGCCAGCTCGCCTGGTCATCCAACTACGGGCCCACCTCGGTCGACCTCGGCCATTCGGGCCAGAATGTGGTCAGCACACTGCCGATGCAGCGCACAGCGGCCATGCGAGAAGCCGACCTGCCCACGCAGTACGGCGCGGTCAGCGGCTCGTCCTTGGCGGCTCCGCACGTCTCCGGCGTCGGCGCGTTGCTCTTTGCGCAGAATCCGTCGCTGTCTCCGCTCCAGGTCAAGCACGCGATGATGCAGAGCGCCGACAGAGTCTTGCCCGGCCTGGCGGCCTCCCAGGGACGCCTGAACGTCGCGGCCGCGCTGGCGGCTGTGCCGACCGGACAGCCCGGACGCGTGGTCAACACGCGCGACATCGAGAATGTCTATCCCTCGATCCAGGCGGCGATTGACGACGCCAACAACGGGGATGTGATCATCGCCGAGACCCTTGCCTCCGGCAACACCGTCTACAGCGAGCGCATCGACTTCAAAGGCAAGGCGATCACGCTGCGCAGCGGAAGCGTCGAGAATCCCGACGATCCGAACGTCTACCCGGAGACCACGTTCATCGCCGGTTTGTCCGGGCAGAACGGCTCGATCGTCACCTTCGCCGGTGGCGAGGGCCCCGACAGCGTCCTGCGAGGCTTGACGATCGGCTGGGGCGTCGCCGAGTACGGCGGTGGCATTCGCATTGAGGAATCGTCCCCGACGATCGATCGCTGCATCATCACCGACAACCAGGCCCAGTATTACGGCGGCGGCATTGACTGCTTCGGCGGCTCGCCCGAGATCGTCAACTGTGTGATTCAGAACAACCGCGTGCTGGCCGCCGACGGCCTCGGCGGTGGCATCAACTGTGAGGACGGCGCGCCCACGATCGCCCACACGACCATTCGCAATAATTCCTCCATGAATCTGGGCGGCGCGGTGGCCTGCTATAACGCGGATCTGACGCTGTTCAACTGTTTCCTGATCAACAACTCGGCGGTCAGGGGCAGCGGGCAGATCGACCTGGAAGACTCCTCACCCACGATCACCAACTGCACGATCGTCGTCGATGAGAACCCGCCGGGCCGCGGCGGCATCTGGGCTTCGGGACAATCCGATCCGACGATCACCAACTGCATTCTGTGGGGCAATGGAAACGATCTGGTCAATTGCTTCGCCACATACTCGTTCATCGAAGACGGCGACGCCGGCGAGGGCAACGTCACCGGCGACCCGCTTCTGATCGAAGGGCCGCTGGGGGCGTACTATCTCAGCCAGGTCGCGGCCGGGCAGTTGATCGACAGTCCCTGCGTCGACGCGGGCGATCCCAACGTCGGTGCATCGCTGGCGGCCAGGACCACCCGAACCGACGGTGTGGCAGACAGCGGCCGGATCGACATGGGGGCCCACTATGACGTCACAAGCGCCAGGCAGTTTCCGCTGAACCTCACGCTCATGACCGTCGATGCCGACGGCATGCCCGTCGAAGGCGAAGTCGGTGGCAGCGTCGACCCCAACGGCGGCTCGTTCCGCGAATTCTCGGTGCTCGAACTGACTGCCGAGCCAGGCGACGGATATCGTCTGAAACAATGGCTGCTGACGACCGGCGAGATGATCGAGCCCGATACCACGGTCGCCTTGCCGGTGCTCGGGCCGATCAACATGATCGCGGTCTTCGAGAGAATCCCGATGTACGAGGTGCGGGTCACCGTAGCCGGCGGCAACGGGGCGGTCAGTCCGGAGCATCGCCGCGGCCAGCTCTATCCCGACGGTACGGTGATCGACCTGGTCGCCTCCCCGGCGTCCGGCTACATCGTGGACGCCTGGCAGGGGACCGACAACGATGCGCTGTGGACCAACGCCAATACCGTGACGGTCGATTCCAACACGGCGGTCGTCGTCAGCTTCCGTCAGCCCAAGACCTTGCACGTGCCCGGGCAGTACCAATCGATCAGTGAGGCGGTCCGCGCGGCCAGCACCCACGGCGACAAGATCATCGTCGGCGCCGGCGTTCACAGCGTCCATTCGATCGACTTCGGCGGCAAGGCCATCACGCTGGCCAGCGAGCACCCCGACGATCCCGAGACTGTCGCGACGACGATTCTCGATGCGGGACAGTTAGGCCGCTTGTTTGTTTTCCAGAGCGGCGAAGGGCCCGATTCCGTCGTGGACGGCTTCACGCTTCGCAATGGTTCGGCCGTATTCGATCCGGCGACGCCAAATGACAGCGGCGGCAACGGAGCCGACGGCGATCACGCCTTCGGTGGCGCGATTGCCTGCTTCAATGGCAGCAGTCCGACGTTGTCCAACTTAATCATTGAGGACTGTATCGCGCGAGGCCGGGACGGCGAAGACGCCAGTGCTCCGCCAACTCCCCCGGCGGCGCCCGATCCACCTGCCGATCCGGCCGATCCACTCGATGCGCTGGATGCGCCGGCCGAGCCGAGCCCCGATCCGAGAGACCCGAATGCGCCGGTCGACGGCGATCCCGGCGATCCCGGCGCCGATGGCGCCGATGGCGCCGACGGGGCGCCCGGGGCCGATGGCGCCCCTGGTTTCGACGGCGGTCGCGGCGGCAATGCCTACGGCGGTGCGCTGTATTTCGACCCGAATTCCGCGCCGACGATTCTGCATGTCACCATCCGCAACTGTAGTGCGATTGGTGGCAACGGTGGCATTGGAGGCGCCGGTCAGGACGGTCAGGACGGCCAGGACGGCCAGGACGGTCAAGCCGGCCAGGACGGTCAAGCCGGCGGGCCCGGCATCAACGATGGCACAACCGGCAATGGCGGCGCCGGTGGGGCCGGCGGCAGCGGCGGCGATGGCGGTCCCGGCGGCGCCGGTGGCGATGGCGGCAAGGGCGGCGACGGCGGCGAGGCCCTCGGTGGCGCGATCTACTTCGGGGCCAACAGCCAACCGATCATTCGGTACCTGACGGTTGTCGGTTGCGAGACGCTCCAGGGCCTTGGAAACGCCGGCGGTCCGGCTGGCGCCGGGGGCGCCGGGGGCGACGGCGGCCTGGGTGCCGAAGGCGGTGGCGGAGGTTCCGGTGAGAACGACGGCGCCGACGGCGCTGACGGCGCCGATGGCGTGGGCGCCGATGGTGGCGCCGGTGGGGCCGGCGGCGAGATGGGCGTCAACGGCCTGCGTTCGTGGGGCGGCGCGATCTTCTTCGCTCAGGACTGCAACGTGGAGATCTACGACTCGGCGATCAGCGGCAATTCCGCCCTGTGGACGGTTCAGACCATCTCGTATGCCGGCGGTGACGGCGGCGCAGGCGGCGCGGGCGGCAGCCCGGGCGGCAGCGGCGGCGCCGGTGGCTCCGGGGGCAATGGTGACGCACCGGGCGCCGGGGGCGCCGGGGGCGCCGGTGGCGAGGGTGGCGCGGCCGGTGGCGCGGGCGGCGGCGGCGTGATCCTTCGCAGCTTCACCAGTAACTTCGGTGGCGCCAATGCCTATCTGTCCAACTGCGTGGTGAAACTGACGGACACTACGATCAGCTCCAACTTCGTGGAGGCCGACAGCGGCGGTGGTGAGTACTATGCCAACGATTGCACGGTCGAGCTGACGCGCTGCACCATTGAGGGCAACACGGCCGGCGTCTACGGCGGCGGCCAGGCGTTCGAGGTCGGCTCGTCCATCGTCCTGAACCAATCCAGCTTTTTCGACAACGAGGCCGGCACCAACGGCGGCGGTCTGTTCCTCAGCTACGAGTGCGCGCTCGAGGTCAACGACTCGACGTTCTCCGGCAACCGTACGGCCTCGGCCGGCGGCTATGGCGGCGGTCTCTTCGGCGGCGGCATCTGGGACGAGGACCGTCTTGACTACTATAACGGCAGCACCCTGAACGTTCGCCACAGTCGGTTCACCGATAACCAGGCCGGCTACGGCGGCGGTCTCTACTGGTACGGACAAGGCGCCGACGTTCGCGTCTTCGACTGTGTGATTCGCGGCAACACGGCCATTGAAGGCGGCGGCCTCTACTGGAGCCGAGGCGCACCGACGATCGAGAATTGCAGCATTCGAGGCAACCGGGCGACCGGCCCGCAATACACCGTGTTCGTCCCGGCGCCCACGATGGACCCGAACGATCCGAGCACGTGGCCTCCGGTGAGCACCTGGCCCGATCCGAACGATCCGAATTCGCTGTTCGACCCGAACTCCCCGTTCACCCCGCCGGACGTTCCCGAATCCAGAAGCACCGGTCTCGGTCTCGGCGGCGGGCTGGTCTGCTGGTCGTCCAACGCTCTGATCCAGAACTGCTTCATCAGCGAGAATACCACGCTGGGTTCCGGCGGCGGTGTCTACTTCGGCGGCGATCCGTACACCCCGAGGCTGAAGAATTGTCTGGTCAAAGGCAACAGCGCGACGGTCGACGGCGGTGGCATCGCCTCGCACTGGTTCGCCGCCCCGACCATCGAAAACTGTACGATCGTCGAAAACCGGGCCTTTGACTCCGACGTACCCAATCGTGGCAAGGGCGGCGGTCTGGTTGCCTCACACAGTAGCAACACGGTGCTGATCAACAGCATTCTGTGGGACAACCAGGCCCAACAGGGCTCGCAGATCTCGATCGGCAGCGACAGCGATCCGGTCTACATCCAGCGACCCGCGACGCTGACGGTTTCGTACAGCAACATCGAGCACGGCCGGCTCGGTCTGCACATCGAGTCGGGCCGGACCTTGAATTGGCTCGAGGGCAATATCCAGTCCGATCCGCTGTTCGTCGAGTCGTACTTCCTCAGCCAGATTGCCGCCGGTCAGAGCCAGGACAGCCCGGCGGTAGACGCGGGCAGCGCCACAGCCGCCCAGGTCGGGCTGGCCGATGCGACCACGCGAACCGACGGCGTGCCCGATATCGGCATCGTGGATATGGGCTTCCACTACACCGGCCAGGGACGCTATCGACTCAACGTCGTCGTGATCGGAGGTCACGGGACCGTGACGCCCGCGAGCGGATACTTTCATGAGTTTGCCGAGGTGACTCTCATCGCGACTCCGGAGCCGGGCTATCGCGTGCGACAGTGGATCGGCACCGACGACGATCCCTCGTGGAACCGGAACACCAACATCGTGACGATGGACACGGGCGATCGATTCGTCACCGTGGAATTCGAACCGGACGTCACGCGCAACATCATCGTGCCCGACGAGTTCCGCACGATCGAAGACGCGGTGACCGCCGCCAGCCCGGGCGACACCAACATCATCCTCAAAGAAGGCGTCCACTACGTTCGCAGCGCCACCGGCATCGACCTGCAACGCAAGGCGGTTCGGATCATGTCCACCGATCCGAACGATCCGAATATCATTGCCGCCACGATCATCGACTGCGGCGGCTCGCGGTTCGTCCGGCGGCGCGCCTTCCATTTCTATCGTGGTGAGGGCCCCGACACCCTGATTACCGGTGTGACCATCCGCAACGGCTACTGGATCGGCGCCGTCGGCGTCACCGGCGGCATCCCCGGAGGACCGGTCGACCCGGACCCCGAGACCACCGACTCGCCGCTTCGTGCCGCTTCCGGAACGAGCGCGAGCGGGCTCGCCTACGGTGGGGCGATCCTCTGTGAGAACGGAAGCTCGCCGACCTTCCGGAATGTGGTGATCGAGGACAGCATGGTCGTCGGCGCCCAAGGCGGCAATGGTGTCAGCGGGCCGGCGATTCCTCCAGGCTCGGACGCTGACGGCGTCTGGGGCGGCCATGGCGGCAGCGGCAGCGGCGATGGTTTCGGTGGCGCGATCGCCTGTCTGAGCGGCAGCGCGCCGACCTTCATCAACGTCACGATCCGCAACTGCTCGGCCCGGGGCGGCATGGGCGGTGACGGTGGCAGCGGCAGCAATCCCAATCAGGGCAGCGGTCGCGAGAGCTGGGGCGGCAATGCAGGCAGCGCCTCGGGCGACGGCCACGGCGGCGCGGTGTACTGCGAAGACGGCAGCGATGCGGTGTTTGTGTCGTGCGTCTTTTACAACAACCACGCAACCAGCGGCATCGCGGGCATTCCCGGCGCGGCCGGCCCCGGCAGCGATCTGAGCGACCCGTATCCCAACCCGGCCGGCCCCGGCGCCAGCGGGATGGTCAGCACGAACGGCACGATCGTCGGCGGCGCCGTCTACCAGAATGGCGCCAGCCCCACGTTCGTCGACTGCCGCTTCGTCGAGAACATGGCGTACAACGCGATCTCGCTGGACCCGACGGTGGCCCTGCTCGGTCTCCAGCAGGAGGAACTGCGGGTCTACATGCCCGGCGGCGCCATCTACTCGGGCCCGGGCAACACGGTTCGCCTGGAACGCTGTGAGTTCTCGCGCAACGTCAGCAGTGCCGTCTATGTGGATGCCGGCTCCATCGTGGACTTTAATGATTGCGTTTTCAGCCACAACGAGGCCAACGGGCAGAACGCCGGTCTGGGCTCGTACTCGATTACGCTGGACGGCATGATTATCTTCCGGCAGGACTTCGCGCTCAGCAACGTCCTGGTGGATTACTCCGGCGGCGCTTTGTTCGTCGGGCCGCTCTGTCCCGAAGTGACGCTGCGCGATTGCCAGTTCTACAGCAACACCGCCACCGCCGGCGGCGGCGCCGTTCGCCTCATGAGCGACGCCGACATCATCGGCTGCTCGTTCTCGGGCAACAAGGCCGGGGGCAACGGCGGCGCGATTGAAGGCTACCTCGATTCGGGCAATCCCCAGCAGCCGGCCGTTCTGAATTTCACGTTGGAAGGGTGCAGCTTCGGCGGCAACTCCGCCGTCGACGGCCTGTATGGCCAGGGCGGCGCCGTGCATTTCGAGGACTTCGAGGCGGTCTTCGCCGACTGCTATTTCCTGGGCAACCGGGCCAAGAACGGTGGCGCTCTGTATCTGACCGCGGGCAACGCGCGGTTTATCGGAGGCATCATCAGCAACAACGAATCGATCGGCGGCAGCGGCATCGACACCCAGACGGGTCTGTCGGTGATCGATCCGACCGCTCGTCTTATCTCCGGTATGGAGCGATTGGGTGTCATAGAGGCTGAGCAGGGCGCCGGCGTCGATATCGGCGGCGGCTTGGTCTGTGCGGCGACCAGCGTTACGATTGAGGACTACACCTTCGAGAACAACACCGCCGGCGGGGCCAAGGGCTCCGGCGGCGCGATCACGTTCTACGGCGGCTACGTCGACCACGTCGTCAAGAACTGTCTGTTCATCGACAACAACGCCAACCGTCACGGCGGTGCCGTGTGGGTGGGTCTGTTCGCCACGCCCACGATCACCAACAGCACGTTCGTCCGCAACGACGCCCAACGGCTTGGCGGTGCAATCTTCTGCGACTGGGACAGTGACGTGACGGTGGCCGACTGCATCTTCCAGGGCAACAGCAAGGTGGCGGTGGCCGAGGTCGACGACGGCAATTCGATTCTTACGCACAGTCTGTTCCACGACAACGCCGACGGTGATTTCGGCGTCTACAGCTCGGCCACAGCGACGGTTCGGACGATAGTGGGGGCCGAACTGGACGTGACGAACATCGGGGCCGATCCGCTGTTCGTGGACGGTCCGCTGGGCACGGTCTACCTGAGCCAGACCGCCGCCGGGCAGGAGACGACCAGTCCGGCCGTCGACGCCGGCAGCGGCTCGGCCGAGGAACTGGGCCTGTCAGAACTCACCACGCGGACCGACGGCCAGGGCGATGAGGGGCCGGTGGATCTCGGCTTCCACTTCCGCGATCATACGACGCTGGCCCAGTTCACACTGACGACCGAGGTCATCGGCGGCCACGGAACGCTGGAACCGACGACCGGGCAATACTATGCCGGCACGGCGGTGCCCCTGACAGCCCGGCCCGAGTCGGGCTGGCGGGTCGCCCAGTGGGCCGGAACGACCGACGATGCCTCCAAGAGCGTTGACAATCTGGTCGTCATGGGGCCGGACCGTCACGTCACGGTCGAATTCGACCAGCCGCGAACCATCGTCGTTGGCAGCGCTCCGGAGTATACGTCCATCCAGCACGCGATCGACGCGGCTGGAGAAGGCGACGTCGTGGTCGTACCGGCCGGAACCTACGCACCGGTGTTCCCATATGCCACGATCCAAATCAGCAACAAGAACATCACGCTGATGGGTTCCAATCCGGACGACCCGAACGTCGTCGCCAGCACCATCATGCGTCAGTACCGATTTGCGATCTCCAACGTCGGGCCCGAGACCATCATCGAGGGAATTACCTTCCGTGACACGAACCTCCTGGGCAATAGTCCCCCCAATGTGGGCGACCCGTCGGATGGGCCGAACGGCGGCAGCATCACCGGCAGCGCCATGTATATAACCAACGCCTCTCCGACGATCCGCAATTGCAACTTCGCCGATTGTTCGGTGACCGGCGGCAACGGCGCGCCGGGCGACGGCGGGACCGAGGATCATCCGATGGGATACGACGGTGGCTGGGCCGGCTACGCCTACGGCGGCGCCGTCTACATCGGCTACCTCAGCAGTCCGACCTTTGAGAATTGTACGTTCACCGACTGCTTCGCCCAAGGCGGCAACGGTGGGGACGGCGGCGCCGGCCACGACAACGCCCAGGGCGGCCGAGGCGGCAACTGGGAGTGGGCCCCGACCATCGAGAACAGTATCATCCTTGACGGCTGGGACGGCTGGGAGAACGGGCCCTACATGGACTACTGGAGGTACAGCGGCTACGGCGGCGCGGTCTACATCGAGTACTACAGCTCGCCGAGGTTCATCGACTGCACCTTCGAGAACAACCGGACGTTCGGCGGCGTCTGCGGCGTCGGCGGCGCCACCATGCCCAGGCCGGCGACGAACCAGAACATCGAGACCTTGGGCGGCGCCGTCTACGTCGGCTCCAACAGCAGCCCGCTGTTCGATGGATGTGTCTTCCGCAACAACATCGCCGATACGAACACCGTCGCGGTGCCCGACGACATCTACGTCAGCTACGGCGGCGCGGTCGCCTTTGACGACGGCAGCACGCCGACCTTCATCCGCTGCATCGTGGAGGACAACATCTCCTGTGTCGGCGGCGGCCTGTGGTGGTCCAACGCCTCGCCCACAATTGTCGACTGCAACTTTGCCGGCAACAGCGCTTACCACGGCGGAGGCATGTACGCGGTTGACGCGGTCGGCCTGATCGACAGCTCGCTCGTTCAGCGGAACCTGGCGTTCCTGTCCACCGTGGACGCCAACCTCGTGACCGATCCGAACGTCGGGTTCGGCGGCGTCATGAGTTGGGGCGGCGGCTTGTGCGCCATCAATTCGCCGATCGACGTCTACAACAGCATCTTCACCGGCAACCGCTCGCTGTCGTCCGGCGGCGGCATCTATCTCGGCGGCTCCGACCAGGACATTACGGTCGCGCCGCGCGTGCACAACAGCCTGATCTACGACAACAGCGCCGGCCGGGACGGCGGCGGTATCTCCATCTGGAAGTCCGAGCCGATCATCAGCAGTTCGACCATCGCCGACAATGCGGTCACCGGCGCGCTTGGTGTGGCCTACGGCGGCGGTCTGTTCGTCGCATACGATTCGAATGCCACGTTGACCGATTCGATTGTCTGGGGCAATTCGAGCAATAAGAACGGTTCGCAGATCGCGGTGGCCAACGGCTTCGAGTACGGGGCCCGGCCGTCCACACTGCACATCCACCACAGCATCGTTCAGCCGAGCGTCGATCCGGCCCTGGCGGCAAGCGAGGCGCTGGATCTGGTGTTCGTCATCGACTCAACCGAGAGCATGACGCAGAGTGTTCTGGCCCTGCGGGCCGCCGCGACCCAACTCGTGGCCGCCGTGGCGATGCAGTCGCCGGACCTCCGCATGGCGGTGGTGGATTTCAAAGACTTCAACGATACGACGCTGGGGGCGGCGACCGATTACCCATTCCGCGTGGTCGTGCCGTTTACCGACGATCCGACGCGGGTGGCCAACGGCATCAACACGATTGCGACGCCCGCCGGCGCCGGCGGCGACACGGACGCCGAGTCGGTGTACTCGGCCCTGATCGATACGATCGACGGAACCGCACTGGGCGAGTGGCGAGGCGGACAGGTCCGGCGCGTCATTTTGCTCATTGGTGACGGTCCCCCGCACGATCCGGAGCCGCCGACCGGTTACACGCTCGCGACGGTGGTCAACGCGGCCTCGCAAACGCCGAGCAAGAGCATCTTCGCGGTCCAGGTCGGCCAGGACCCGCTGACGTCCGTCTACTACACCTCTCTTGCCGGCGGCACGGGCGGTGCGGTGACGCGCGCGTCCACGCCTCTTGGTCTGGCCTCGGCGGTGATGCAGAGCATCGATCTGATCGGGCACGAGGCGCCGGCGATTTACGTCTCCGACCGATCCAGGCTGCCCGGATGGGACGCCGGTGAGGCGACCTGGGACGAGGCGACCGGCAACCTCGATGAGGACCCGCTGTTCATCGCGGGTTACTACCTGAGCCAGATCGAGTCGGGCCAGGGACGCCAGAGCCCGGCCGTCGACGCTGGAAGCGCTCCGGCCAACGCACCCCACATCGGTCTGGCCCATCGAACCACCCGCACCGACGGTGTGCCCGATGCCAATACGGTGGACATGGGTTACCACTATGCCGAGGGCGTGACGCTGTTCACCCTGACGGCCGAAGTGGTGCCCAGTGAGACGGACGGACTGCCGCACGGCTCGATCACTCCGGCTTTTGCCGTGGCCTACGAAGGGGCCGCCGACAACGTCGTACGACTCGTCGCCACGCCCGAGCAGGGCTGGCGCGTCCGCCAGTGGACGGGCACCGATGACGACACCTCCACGGCGCTGACCAACACGGTGACGCTGACGGAAGACCGCCACGTGACCGTAACGTTCGAGAAACGCAGATCGCGCGTCCTCACTGTGCCGGGCGACTATGGAACGATCCAGGGCGCCGTCACGGCCGCCGGAGAAGGCGACACGATCATCGTCGATCCGGGCACCTACTATAGCGGCTACGACGCCGTCGCCCTGATCATCGACAAGTCCGTGACGGTCACGTCGAGAAACCCAGACGATCCGAGCATTGTGGCTGCGACGATCATCGACGGTCTCGGCGCGATCCCCGACAGTGAATGGAACAATCTCGGTGTGCTGTTCGGTCCTGGGGCCGACCGCAACACGGTGCTCAACGGGTTCACGATCCAGAACTGTGGTGGAATTGCCGTCGACGGCGGTGACGGCGATCGCGAGGCCGGGCATCCCAACGGCGAGGACGGCGGGCCGATCCACGGCGCCGCCATGATCCTGCTGCCCGGTGCGTCCCCGGTCATCAAGAATTGTGTCTTCCGCAACAATTTCGTTGTCGCCGGCGACGGTGGCGACGGTGTCGACGCCGATGAGACGACCAACGCCGGTCGCGGCGGCTGGGGCGGATGGGCACGCGGCGGCGCCATCTACTGTGCGACCGACACCCATCCGAGGTTCGTCAACTGCATCATCGAGAACAACTATGTCCAGGGTGGCAGCGGGGGCGCCGGCGGCAATTACGCCGAAGGCGGCGGTCTGGCCAACTACGGCGGCAACTATACCCCGCCCGTGATGATTGACATCAACCCCAACGGCTTCGGGGCCGAGACGGCCACGCAAGAACTGTGGCGGACCTGGCTGTGGGATTTCGCGGCCGACGTCGAGGCCACGTACGGGACGCAGCCCTACTCGCCGGCCACCGGGATCGTCGGAAGCGGCGGGTCGTACTTTGGTGATTACCGCTGGTACTCCGGCTACGGCGGCGGCGTTTACATCGACCAGTACAGCACCGCCGAGTTCATTTCGTGCACGATTCGCGGCAACCGCAGCTACGGCGGGATGAGCGGCCAGGGCGGCCAGGCCGGTGCGGCCGGCCGGTTCACCGAACCGCTGGTTCCGTTCCAGATGCCCTCCTACGGCGGTGGCGTCTACTGTGCGGCCGAGACGACCGTGGTCTTCAGCCAGTGTACATTCGAGGACAACATCGCGTCTCCGACGGCGGCCGGCCAAGACCCGAACTTCCGGATCGATCCGTACATCGGCTTCGGCGGCGGCATCGCGGCCGAAGGCACCGCCAACTTGACGTTTGTCGACTGCAACTTCGTCGAAAACAGCGCCGACACCGGTGGCGGTCTCTACATTGTCAACTCCGGCGCCAACATCATCGACTGCAATCTGACCGAGAACGTGGCCCTGCGCGGCGGCGGCCTGGCCGGTACCGGTGGCTCGATCGCCATTGCCGGAGGCCGTTTCTGGAACAATCGGGCCATGACCGATATGGACGACCTGGATGACGACGACGTCGCACCGGTCGGCGCCGGTCTGTTCCTGTCCTCGGCCAACGCGCTGGTGGAGGACTGCGTGATCGCGGGCAATACCTCGGACGGCTCCGGCGGCGGGATCTATCTGCGCGGCCAGAACGCCACGCAGATCGTCAACTGTCTGATCCGCAACAACCGGGCCTACCGCGACGGTGGCGGGATCTCGACGAACTGGTACGCCGAGCCGACGATTCGCAACTGCACCTTCGTCACCAACAGCGCACCGGGCACGCCCGACGATCCGAACAACACCGGGCTCGGCGGCGCCATCTTCGCAGGCTATTACAGTGAGGCGACGGTGATCGACTCGATCCTCTGGGGTAACTACGCCCGTCTGGGCGGCGAACTGGCCGTGGGCAGTGGGTTCGAACTCGATCCGCATTGCGCCACGCTCCACGTCTCTTACAGCAACATTCGAACCGGGACCAACGACGTCTGGGTCGACCCGGGTTGTACGCTGACCTACGGCGAAGGCATCATGCACGCCGACCCGATGTTCGTCAGCGGCGTCCTTGGCGACTTCTACCTGGGCAATCGCAACGCCGGTCAGTCGCGAACCAGCCCGGCCGTCGATGCGGGCAGCGACTTTGCCGGCAGCATCGGCATGTCGCGCTCCTCGACGCGAACCGACCACGCCCCGGATACGGGCTTGGTGGATCTGGGGTACCACTATCCGTTCCTCGAACCGTGCCGGTTCTGCGATCTGGTCTTCGATGGGATCATCGACTTCAAGGACTTCGCTGCGTTTGCCACCAAGTGGCTCGACGAGGGCTGCTCCGAGGCCAACGGATGGTGCGATGGGGCCGACTTCACCTTCGATTCGTCTGTGAACGTACGCGATCTGATGGTGCTGGCCGACTGCTGGCTGGTCCAGGATACGACGCCGCCTCTGCCGGACCCGGCTGAGTGGGATGAGTTGCCGCGTCTGTCCGGTGGCACTGCGCGGGTGGTCGCCAAAGAGGCCGTCGACGCCTGGGGCTGGCCGGTGGAGTACTACTTCGAGAACGTCAGCGGTGGCGGCAACGACAGCGGGTGGCAGAGCAGCCGGATCTACAACGACACGGGTCTCGCGAGCGGTCAGCGTTACGGATATCGCGTCAAGGCGCGGGACGCCCTGGGCAACGAGACGAAGTTCTCCGTGGTCCGCTACGCCGGCACAGGCGACACATTGCCGCCGGCGCCCCAGCCGTATATCTTGCCCACCGCGCAGGTGACGTCGCAGACCATCACCATGACCGCGACGGAGGCCTTTGACGATAGCGGCGTGCAGTACTTCTTCGATTCGAATACGCCGGGCGCCAACGACAGCGGCTGGATTGACACGAATACCTACACCGATGCCAATCTGGCGCCGGGTATGACCTATTGCTACCGCGTCAGGGCCCGAGACCTGTCGCCCAACCGGAACGAGACACCGTACTCCGAGTGGCGATGCTTCACGACCGCAATCCCGGACGATACAACGCCGCCGGAGCCGAACCCGATGGCGTTCGATCCGAACGGCCTGCCACGCGAGTATGAGGGCGAGGTCATCGAAGGGGAACTCTTCAACTACTGGGTCGAGATGATGGCGGTGACCGCTACGGACGACAGCGGTGTGGTCGAGTACTACTTCGAGTGCAGAGAGGCGACGCGGGTCTACCCGAATGGCTTCAGCAGTGGCTGGCAGGCCGAGCCGATCTGGCGCGTCCACGTTGGCAGGGCCGGACTGCGCTATTCGTTCCGCGTCCGCGCCCGCGATGCCTGGGGCAACATGACCGCTTGGTCCCCGTGGCAGCCGGCCATCGCACGGCCGGATCAGCCGGCCTTGGAAGACCTCGCTGATGGTGGCGGTGGCGTCGGGGGTCTCGTGCAGTAGCCGTCGGCCCAAAGGCCGAGTCATGACAAATCCGCTTAGCCCCGACCGCCAGTGGCCGGGGCTGAGTTTTGCGCTGCCGTAACGTGAACAGTCTTCTTGGGCAGTCGAGCCGGTTGTGTGCGCTACTTGATCCGGGCCTTGAGCGCCTGGTAGCCGTAGTGCATCATCAGATGGTCCAGGATGACCAGTGCCGTGAAGTTCTCGGCGACCGGCCAGATCCGTGCGACGATGGTGGGGTCGCGCCGGGTGATGGCCGCCAGTTGCGTGTTCTCCTGGGTGTATTTGTCGATCGTCTTCTGCGGCTTGTCGATCGTGGGTGTCGGCTTGACCGCCAGACGCGCGACGATGGGCTGGCCCGTCGTCAGCCCGCCCGTGATGCCGCCGGCGTTGTTGGACTCGAAGACCACCTTGCCGTCGACCGCGCGCATCTGGTCGTTGTCCTGATAGCCGGTCATGTCCTTGACCGCAAAGCCGGCCCCGATCTCGACGCCCTTGACCGCGCCGATGCCAAGCATGCGGCCGAGTTCGGCGTCGAGTTTGTTGAAGACCGGCTCGCCCAGTCCCACCGGGGCGCCGAGCACGACCACTTCGACCAGTCCGCCGGCCGAGTCGCCGCCGGCCGAGATCTTGTTGCAGGCGTCGACCATGGCCTGCCCGGCATCGATGTCGGGGCAGTTGACTACGGCGTGGACCCCGTACTTGTCGTGTATCTCGGCGTGGCTCATCTGTGGGGCCTTGTCGCGGATCGGGTCGATCTCCTGCTCGATCCGGGCCATGACCGCCGCCTTCTCCAGGAACCGCATGTCCATCGTGATGCGGCCCTTGACGTACACCTCCTGATAGAACGGGTCGAGGGCGTGTCGCATGGCCTTGTAGCGGTCGGTGGATTCCAACGCCTGTTCGTAGGGAACGTCGGGACATTGAACGCCGGCGATCTCCTTGACGTAGGAGAAGACCTCGATCCCGCATTGCTTGAGGACCTTCTTGGCGACGTAGCCGGCTGCGACGATGGTCGAGGTGTACCGACCGCTGAAGATGCCGGCCCCGATCGCGTCGTCGTCCGGACCGTATTTGACGAAGCTCGCATACGAGGCGTGGCCCGGTCGCGGCGTGCGGTTCGTGTCCTGGTACTGCTTGATGTGGATGAAGTGCCGGTCCAGGTTCGGGATCAGGATCACCAGTGGGGTGCCGTTGGTGTGGTTCCTGTTGCCGGCATTCTCGATCGTGTCGGCGGCGTTGAGACCCGCATAGATGATCGGCAGGTCCGGCTCCTTGCGCGGGCTGCTCAGTTCGTCGGCACCGGGCTTTCGCAGCAGCAGGTCCCCGTAGATCTCCTGCTCGGTCAGCAGCATCCCCGGCGGTACGCCCTGAATCGTACTGGCGAGCCCCTCCTGGTATGAGCCGCCTGCGACGGTGAGCTGAAAGTTGCGTCCAAGGTGACATCCAAGCATTCTGAGAGCCCTTTCCAAGTCGGGTTGCCAATATCAAGTGGATTTTACAAGTTCAGGCCGCGCAAGGCAAGCGCACTTGCCCCTGGCAGGGAGTGTTTCGGCTCCGACGACGGCCCATGGTCGACGATCAGTCCAGCAGCGTCATGTCGGCCCCGACCGACCGCATCAGGTCCACGAAGTCCGGGAAGGTCACGGCCATAGCCTCGGCCGTATCGATAGTGCACGATTCGTCGAGCCCCATCGCCGCCAGCGAAAGGGCCATCACGATGCGGTGGTCGCCACGTCCGTCCAGGTGGGCCGCCTTCAGCTTGCTGTGATGCACGACCATGCCGTCGGGTAACTCCTCGACACGGGCGTCCATCTTTGTCAGCTCCTGGGCCATGCACGCGATCCGGTCGGTCTCCTTCATCCGCGCCTGGGGCACGTTGACCAGACGCGTGGTCCCTTCGGCGTAGGCGCCGACCACTGCCATTGCCGGCAGGGCGTCTGGCGTGGCGTTCATGTCGATCTCGGCGCCCTTGAGCGCCGCGGCTCTGACCGTGATGGCGTCGGCGTCGATGGAGATGTCGGCCCCCATGGCCCGCAGGTAGTCCACCACCGCCTTGTCCGGCTGGCTGTCGGCGAAGTCCAGCCCTTCGAGCGTGATCTCGTCGGCGAAGAGGGCCCCGGCGCAGAGGAAGAAGGTTGCGCTGGAAAAGTCGGCCGGGACGGGCAGATCGTATGCCCTGTAGCTCTGCCCGCCCTGGACGCGGAAGCGGCGCATCCGGTCGTTCTCGTAGGCGATCCCTTGCTTGTCTAGCCAGTCGAGGGTCATCTGCACGTATCCCGGCTCGTTGAGCAGCGTCACGTCAATCTCCGTATCGCCGGCCGCCAGCGGCGCGCACATCAGCAGGCTCGTGACATACTGGCTGGTCTTGGCCTCGATGGAGGTTCGCCCGCCCTTGAGTTGTCCGCCGATGCGGACCGGGGCCTTCCCATTGCGATTGAGACTAACGCACTCGGCGCCGAGGTCCTGCAATGCCTCCAGCAGGGGGCCCACCGGTCGCGTCTGGATCTGCGCGTCGCCGGTAAAGGTGGTGACGTCTCCGCGCGCGGCCAGGGCGGCCGAGCCCATCGCGATCCGCAGGGTCGTGCCGCTGTTGAGCACGTCGATCGTCTCGGTCGGCGGGACGATCCGGCCGCCGACGCCGGCGACCTTCCAGCAACTCGCGTCGGCGGTGTCGATCTCGGCCCCCATCGCGCGGTAGCACCGCACCGCCGCCTCGCTGTCGCCCGACAGCAGGGGGTTGCGGACGAGACTGTGGCCGTCGGCCAGCGCGGCGACAGCCACGGCGCGGATCGTGTGCGACTTGGACGCCGGGATCAGAACGCTGCCGCGCAGTCGCGACCTTCTCGAAACAAGCTGCATCGTCACCTCTCTGTCTGGAAGTTGCCTTGAACGAATCGCCGCGCAGTATACCGCAAGCCATCAACCCGTCAAGGCCTCGAGCCGTTCGGAAGGCTCTTGACAGGCACGCAGGCGGCTCGGACAATCCGCGTGTGGTCCCTCGCGAGCCGGGCTTCGGAGGGGCCGAACGACTCGAAGGCCCTGTGATGGTCTGTGTGGGCTGACCGCATTATGGGAGGACGACGTCATGTGCGAATCGTGTTCAGCGGGCGGTCTCGACCGCCGCGAGTTTCTGGTGGCCGGCGGGGTCCTGGGGGCGGCCGGACTGCTGTCGATGACGGCGGCCGGCCAGCCGGCCGAGGCCCTTGCCGTCCCTTTGTCCAGGCGACCGAAGACGCCGGCCAAGGTCCTCGTCGCCTTCCTTTATCCGCCGGCCGACGTGGTCAACGAGGGGCGGATGGAGGATTCCTGGCGGGTGCACAACTGGTTCACCTGGCCGGGCAACCAGTTCGAGCCCCAGCGGCAGGAACGCAAGTTCACCCGGAAGATCCGTGAGATAGCCGATCGCGTCGGGGTCGCCGTCGAGTTTGCCCCGGAAGCGATCTATCAGGAGGCAAAGGTCGCGGCCTTCATCGAACGGGCCAAGGCGGCCGGCCCCGACGCCGTCCTGATCGTCAACTTCTGGAACACGTTTTCCAGGTGGTCGCATCGGATGGCGACCGAGTCGGCCCCGACCGCGATCGTCTACCACTCGGTCGGATCGAACCATCAACTGCCGCCCGATTACCTGCGCAACGCCGAAGAGCTCTACTACATCCATTCCATCGAGAACTGGGGCGAGATCGAGCGGGGGCTGCGGGCGATCCACGCGAAGAAGATGCTCTCGCAGAGCCGTCTGCTGCGTGTCTCGGGCGGCGTCAAGTCACCGGTGCGGGCGCACGAGTCCCGGCTGGACGTCGAGATCATCGGCGCGCCGGCCGACGAGTTCAACGCGATGTTCGACGCCGTGACCGCCGACGATGCGATCGTGCGCGAGGCGATGGAGGTCAAGCGGCGCGCGATGCGCGTCATGGATGTCACCGACGAGTACTTCGTCGATGCGATGCGGGCCCACCGCGCCGTCGGGCAGATCATGGACCGCTACGGCGCCGACGCGATCACGATCGAGTGCCTGTTCCTCAAGCACCGCAAGCCGTGTATCAGCTTCGCAATCCACAACGGCAATCTGGTCCCCTGCGGCTGCGAGAACCACCTCGACGGCACGCTGACGCTGATGCTCGGCCGCTGGCTTCTCGAACGCGCCGGCTTCCTGCACAACCCCGAATACGACACGAGCGAGAACCGCTACTTCGGTGCTCACTGCACGTGCGCGTGGAAGCTGCACGGTCCCGAGGGGCCGTCGCAGGACTACTGGGTCCGGCCGTTCTTCCATCAGCTACCGAAGACGGCCGCGCTGGACGTCCAGTGGACGCCCGACGAGCCGGTGATCCTGGCAAAATACCTCAGCGGCCAGGACACCTTGTGCTGCTGGACCGGCCGGGTCGTCGAATCGCCGACCTCGCCGCCGACCGGCGGCTGCGCGACGCGCGTCCTGATGGAGGTTGACGGACTCGACGACGTCTGCCAAATGTACCACGGCCCGCACCCGATCCTATTCTGCGCCAGCCGCAGCGAGGCGCGACGGATGAAGGCTTTCGCGAAGATGCATCGTCTGACGCTGCTGGGCAACGTCTGACGCCACGTTACATCGAAGTTGTCGGGCTAATCGAGCGGCTTGAGCCGGATGTTGCGGAATTCGAGATAATCGCCGTGTCCGCAGAAGCCGATGTGACCGGCCTTGTTCTTCAGCCCCGGATGGTCGCGGCCATCGATCGTCTTCGGCGTGCTGGCCTCCTCGATGTTCGCGTCGACGATGGTCGTTCCGTTCAGGTTGATCTTGATATGCGGCCCTTTGGCGATCACCTCTTGGTAATTCCACTCTCCCACCGGCTTGAGATGGCCTCGCTTGGCCGGGACCACGCCGTAGATCGAGCCGTGATACTGGTAGGGCTGGAGATTGGCGTACTTCGGGGCGGTGTCATCCAGAATCTGGAGTTCCATGCCCACGTAGGCCGGGTCGCCCGACAGCGGCGTGCGGATCCCCAGCCCGTTGTTGGCACCGGGCGTGAGTTTGAACTCGAAGCGGATAATGAAGTCTCCGTACTGCTCGGCCGTGTACACATTGCCGCCGGCCTTGGACGGATCGCAGATCATCCTGCCGTCTTTGGCGTAGTAACCGGTCGTGTTGCCGGTCCAGCCGGTCATGTCACGGCCATTGAACAGGGGTTCGAAGCCCGCCAGCCGCTCCTCGGCGGTCAGAATCTCACGGATGTAGATGTTGCGAAAGTACAGGAAGTTGCCGTGGTTCTGCAACTCAATCTGGCCGGTGGGGTAGATCGGCTTGCTGCGGTCCCAGTAATTCTCCAGGACGACGTTGTCCACGACGAGTTCGTCGTTCAGGTAGACCGTGACGTTTTCGCCGACCATGATGATGCGGAACGTGTTCCACTGCCCGACCGGTTTGTCGGCCGCCTTCAACGGCTTGCTCGGGTGCTTCTGGTTGTTGTACAGGCCGCCCGAGCCGACCTGGGCGCCGACGGACGTCAGTGCCGTGTCCCAGATCTGCACCTGGGGCGAGCCGCGCAGGTAGATGCCGCTGTCACCGCCTTTCTCGATCTTCCAATCGACGAACATCTCGAAGTCGGCGTAATCTTTGGCGGTGCAGAGGCTGCGGCCCTTGCCGTCGAACGTCAGGATGCCATCGACCACCTTCCAATGCGCCCGCATGTTCGCGTCGGCCTCGGCCTGCAACTCGGCAAGCTGCTCGGGCTCCAGCGCCGCGCGCCTGTCGGGGTTGTCGTACGGTCCCTTGAGCAGGCCCTTCCAGCCGGTGAGGTCCTTTCCGTTGAACAGGGCGGTAAAGCCTTCCGGCGGCTGATTGAGTGTTTCGGCGTGGGCGGCGACGGCTATCGCCAACAGCGAAATGGCGGCCGGAACGATGGCCCGATAGAACCCCTTGCTTCTCATCGCGATTCTTCCTTTCCGATTGCTCGATGTACTCTCCGGCGGCCACGCGGACTCACGCCGCACCGATACAGGGCGACGGGTCAGACCTTCAGACCGGAGATGGTGGCTTCAAAAGCCAATGTCTCTCCCACGACTCCCTGGACGTCGCAGACGTACTTTCGGCCGGGTCGGGCCGAGGTGATATGGCCGAGCAGATAGAGTCGGCATTCCGGCTCGATGGTGGCTCGGAATTTGGCTCGGTCGATCCCGCCAAAGCCGACGAATCCCTCCTCCTGGTAGACCTGCTTGACGAAAAAGCTCAGCAACTGGGCCGCCGCTTCGATTTGAATCACGCCGGGCATCAAGGGCCGTCCCGGAATATGACCGCGCACCCAGAACTCGTTCCGCGTGACGTCCTTATAGCCCAGAATGCAGGCCTTGTCCTTGTCGTACCACAGAATACCGTCGAGATGCTGCATTTCATACTGCTGGGGATTGACCCGGCACACGGTTTCCTTGTCGAATATCGGCCGGCTGCGGAGGTCGAGTTCGGACAGATCGAACAGTCGAGACGGCGGCATCGTGGACCTCAATACGGGGCAGGACAATCCCTTGTGTCGTCAGAGCAGATCACCGCTGGACGACGCTGTCGTTGTAAGTTCTTTGTAGCCAAGTTCTTGGGTCAGCCTGGCAACCGGGACCTTCCGACGCAGTGCTTTCAGTCGGTCGAGCGAATCTCGAGAACCCGATTGCGGACCTCTTGGGCCGCCTGCTTGATCATCTGCATCTGCTTGCGAACGCGGGTCCCGGCCGCCTTGTTTCCCCCTTGGGCCTTGTCCACATCCATCTCGATTTCTGCGACCAACGTCTTGAGCGTTTCGTATTCCTGCATCGATAGGATCCTTCAATACAATTGGGTTGAGGTTGTGACGAATCTAATGAGTCCGCTGCCCATTGTCAAAGAAAAATGGCCTCCTCGCCCAAAAAACCGCGATTCCATCCGGCCCTGCATCGGTCACGGGAAGAGTCGTTTGGCCAGTTCGGCGACACTCCGGCCACGCCGCTCGCACTGCTGCTTGACCTTGTCATCCGGGCGACCGATCGAGAGCGGGCCGTAGTGGGCTCCCTGCGGATCGCCCTGGACGACCATGCCGGCAATCAGCATCGCCTCGATGATTCCCATGATGGTGGTCTCACTGCCGCCTCCGACGTTGGCCGAACTGGCAAAAGCAGCCCCGACCTTGCCATTGAGCTGCCCGTGCCGTCCGACGAGATCGTCGATGAGCTGCTTGATCGACGCAGCCATCTGGCCGTAGTAGCAGGGCGAACCGATGACAACGGCGTCGTAGCGGGGCAGGTCGTCGGGATGAACGTTCTCGACGGACTTGCACTCGGTTGTCACCGCCGAGGCACTCATCGCTGCGGCGATGGTCTCGGCCATCTCCTTCGTATTGCCACTCCTCGAATGGTACACCACAATTCCGCTTGCCATGCCTATTCCTTTCCGCGCAATGGCCTGCGCACGCGAGCGTCGTATGTTTGTCAGGCGGCCCTGGCGCCTCTCCGGCATCGTGCCCACCCATTATCAAAGCCGAAAGGGCCGGCGCCGTCAAGGCTCCGATCACACGATACTTCTCGCAGACCGACCGTGGGTCGTCCTCCGGCCCGATCTCACTGTCGCAAATAGGCGAGCTTGTCGGGCAGGGCGATGTTGTTGCCAAAACTGTCTTCACCATACCCGTGCTGGGCCAGCAGGCGAATGTCTTCCAGGACTCGCTGGTCCCCAATGAACGTTGCGGTGATGTCCGTGCCGATGTCGATCTTGCCCATCGCCAGCAGACGGCCCATTTCCGCGGTGACCTTCTCGATGACCGTCCCTTCCGTGGGGCAGAGGTTGTCGGGCAACTGGAGCGGCTGCTCATAGAGGATCAATTTGCCCTTGGCGGCCAGCGTCAGCACGAGGTTTCGCACGACGGCGACGATATCGGCCGGATCGGACTTTCCAGGCAGGAGGTCGAGACGGACAATCTCGAGTGCCAACCAACGACGCTTCTCGGCGTTGATCTTCTCGTTGGCCCGGAACAGATCGAGCGACGAACCCGCATCGTACGTCTCATCGCCCAGACGCATCTGCACGCGGCTGCCATAGTGAAGGACCAGCTTGGACACCAGAGTCGAAGGCCGGACGTGGAACCCTCGGTATCTGGGGATGGGGACTTCGATCTCTCCCACCTCGGCATATCGCTTGAGCATGTCCTGGCACAGGCTGACCGCACAGCCGATGTACTGGTCGATGAACGTGATGGCGTATTTCATCAGGGAGTTGAGCAACTCGTGCCGCTCGACCACTGGGGTGCTGTGGCCGGCGGTGGGGGAGGGTTGCCGGTTGACGTGACGCTCGTAGAAATGAGCGAACAGTGTGGCGATCTTGAGCAGGTGGAACACCACGCTGGCCTGGCCGCGAAGGACCGGCAAGTCCGTGTCCTGGCTTTCGACCTCAGTGCCGGAGACGTAGGTGTCATACTGCGACTGGAGATTGTGAAATCGCAATTCGAGGCGGCGCAGGGACTCCTCTCGCAGGGATGCGGTCAGGCACAGCTCGTACTCCTCCGGCTTGGCCCGGCTGGCGGCTCGCACGTCTTCACTGCTGGAGGCCAGGTTCAGAAATTCCGTGGCCAGTGTGGTGACCGTTTCGGCCACGATGTCGGCCTCCGTCGCCGCCAGGCGCGTGCTGCAATCATGGGGCAGGTGTCCCTTGAGAGTCGGCTCGGTGTACTTGCTGGGGATCTCGCCCCGCTCCTCGATGGTCAGTCCCAGGGCGTTGGCCTCGGCCACCATCTCCCGGGCGACGTTGACCAGGATATGTCCGATCAGCGCGAGCGCATCGTTGCTGGCTGTTATAAAATCGTGTTGCACGGGCAGGAGCCTGTAGTTGGCCAGGCGATGCCGGACGTGCAGAAGCTCGTAGCTGGCGTCGGCGAACGTCTTGGCCGCGGCCGTCAGAGACCGCACATGGGACCATCTACGGTTCTTGGCGGCATCGTAGGAGTCCAGGATCTCCTCGATTTGGACGGCCTCGGACAGCAGGTTGCCCAGAAGGGGACGCGTTAGCGCAACTCTTGACGGCTCACATTTCGACAGATAGAGCAACAGGCTCAGCATCGCCTGCATCCGATCCTGCATCATCGCCAGAAATTCTCGTTCGTTGACCAGTGTTGCGCTCATATGCCGCGCGCCCCCGTCTTGTCGTCCATGAGACATGCCATCGCTCGAATTCAGCCTGACGTCCGTCCGGCGCTCCTTTGGAGGGGGATGGTTTCCACGGAGAAATCACGTGGAATGTCAAGATCGAATATGCTCCTGCCGACCTCCTTGTTGACCTGGGCTTCGATCAGAGCGATCTCATGAACGTCCTGCTCGCCTGTGACAGCCGCCACCTTGGCGGGTAGTCCGTGTTTCTTGTCGATCTGGAAGTCGATGGTGACGTAATCGTCTCGATAGACCGAATCCGGCCTGACGTCCATGCGAAGCCGCCAGAAGCCCTCATCCGCGCCGAGCAACTCAATGTCAAACTGGTTCCGGAGGTCCTCGACCTTGGAGAATCCGAGAATCGGGACGCGCCGGCTCACCAGGGAGAAGGCATCAACCGGCTCGTTCGGCTCAGCCATTTGCTGACGCTGCACACTCCGTCCCTCGTAGTTGACGTAGGTCAGCCAGACGCCGTCGAACAGATACTGCTCGCGGTATTCCTGCTCCGCCTCTTCATCGTACTGCAGCGTGTTGAAGTCGATCCGCAGATAAGAACGACTGTCAAACCTGGCGTAATGCAGGACGCCTTTGCGGCGGGCCTGCGATTCGAGCAGCGGCTGTCGCACGATGTAGTCGAGCTTGCACTGGTAGAATCTCAGGGCGGCTGCTTTCTCTTGCAGTTCGCCGAGAACAGCCTCGACGGAGTCGGCTTCCGGCACTGGTTCAGCGCGGCATTTCGCCTGCTCGGTACAGGCGACCAGCCATCTGGCTGTCACCAGGACAGTCAACATGCCGACAACGATCGTCGCTCTAACCATAGGTTCCTCCGTCTCGGCAATCCCCGTGCCCGACCTTTGTCTCTCCGTCGATGATTGCCAGCAATTCGTCCAACTGGGTGATCTGACAATCAGCCTCAGCCGCAAACCGGCTCGCCCGTGGGTGGTTCGCGATCAATACGCCGATGGCGCCGGCTGCTTTGGCACATTGGAGATCGAAAAGGTAGTCACCGACCAGCAGCGTCTCCGACGGGCGAACGCCGAAGTGCTCGCAGAGATGTCGAACGCCGAACGCATCGGGTTTGACCGGCCCATCCTCGCGGCCTACGACGGCATCGAAGTGCAGGTCGTGCTTGTCCGCGATGGCTTGGGCGTTCTGCTTGCGGTTTCGCGTCAGCACGCCAATGCGAATCCCCAGGTCCCGAAGGGCAAGCAGGGTCTGCCTTGCACCGGGATTCAACTGCGATGCAGCCAGCGCCCTGTCCTCACAATCGTGCAGAATCTCCTCGGCCCGCCGCCTTGCGCTTGGCGTCATGTGTTCCATCGCCTCCAGGATAGGGTCGCCGTCCCTGGGCAATCCAATTTCCTCGCGAATCGCATCAAAATCGAAGTATGGCTGGGTGATCGTTCCATCCAGATCGAATATAACAGCTTTTATCGGCATATAACCTCTGACCTCTACCGCCGAAGTTGAAAAAAACCGGAGAAGCCCGACAGGCGGCCTTTTCACCCCGTGCGCATGCTCTCACAGGTTGCCGTATTCTCCGGAGCCTGTCAAGGGCTTGCCAATCCCGGTCATTTCGCCTGTTTTCTCAGTAGCTCGACGCAGTACCGCGCCGCCTGGCTCAGTGTGCGGTCCTTACGGACGATGATACCGGTCGGCCGGACAAGACGTTCATTGGAAAAGGGGACCGCCTTGATGGTCCCGCTGGCGACCTCCTGGACGATGGTCGGCTCCGGGAGGATGCTGATGCCCGCATTGATCTCAACGGCGCGCTTGATGGTTTCGATGTTATCGAATTCCATGATAGGGCGAACCGCGGTATTGTAACGAGCCAGGATGGTGTCGATCCAAACACGCGTCGGGACGCCTTCGTCAAAGGCGATGAACCGTTCGAATTGGAGCTTATGAATGTCCACGCGAGACTCCTTTGCCAGCGGGTGCCTTGGGCTGCACGCCAGCAAAAACGGCTCTTCCTCGAAGTCGTGGACCTCAAGGCGCTTGTCTTTCTTGGGTACTGCCACAATCCCGATGTCGATCTCCCCGCTGAGGATCTGCTCGTAGATTCGGTCGGCGCCGAGGTATTCGATATGGACGTTGACATTCGGATAACTGACCATGAACTTCTTGACATAGTCGGGCAGACTGTGCATGCCGATGCTGAAGATTGCACCGATATTGATCCGCGTCTCCGTGGCGGTCTTCAGCGCATTCAGTTCGCTCTTGAGCAGGTCGTATCGTTCGAGGATGTCCTTGGCGGCCTTATAGAAGAGTTGCCCGGCTGTCGTCAGCTCGATCGGCCGCTTCTTACGTGTGACCAGTTGGCACTTGTGCAGCAGCTCCAGTTGTGCCAATTGCTGGGAAACGGCCGACTGGCTCAGAAGGTGCTTCTCGGCGGTCTTCGAGAAGCTGCGTGAGTCGGCCAGGTCACAGAAGGTTATCAGCGTCTCTATATGCACTATCATTCCTTTTGATATAAGTGTTACGATTCCGGGCTCATCATATTAGGTATCAGCTCCTATAGTATTAGCTCGTCTAATTGGAGTCAAGGCCAATCTGCGGTGCCCCCCGGATGCGACTACAGACACTGCCGACTGCATCAACCTCTATCACGGGGGCATCTGGACGGCTGCGAGAGACGTCGTGGAATAATTGGTGCAAATACCATGACTTTCACCTCCCGATGGAGTATGTATGGCTGGATCATTCGTCTGGGGGCAGGTTGGCATCCCCTTCAAGCTGTGCGATTGAAACCGGCAAAGCCGGAGCAAGGAGACCGTGTTGGCAAGAGACAACTACAGATTCGCGAAGCGTGGCCGGGAGATGGCCAAGAAGAAGAAGAGGGAAGAGAAGCTGCAACGCAAACTGGCCAAGAATAAGCCAGAGGGCGGTGAGGCCCAGGAAGCACCTGAAGACGATGATCGCCAGGAAACCATCTCCGAGTCCTGAGTTGTCTCCAAGTTGCAGCGACGCGTTCCGGCTGGAACGGTCGGCCAACGGCTGGCAGGTCGGTCGGTTTTCGGCGTTGCAGGCGCTCAACGTTCCGCATCTTGTCACCACGCGGCAGGGGCCGGATGTTGCGCGGGTTCGCCACGAAACCGGTGCCGTCGGCCGCGAAATCGCCCAGTTCCTTGATTTGGACGAGGCCGCCTTTCTCGAACAGGTTCATGGCGGTGATGCGCTCGTCTGCGACACAGGTGGTCAAGCCGGCCGGGCCGATGGGTTGGTCACGACGAGCCGGTCGCTGGCGCTGCTGGGCAAGAGCGGCGACTGTCCCATCGTGCTGATCGCCGACCGGCGACAACGGGCCGTCGGCTTTGCCCATGCGTCATGGCGGGCTACGGTGGCCGGCGTCGTGCCAAACGTTATACGCACGATGACCGAATGCGGCTGTGCGCCGGGCGATCTCGTCGCGTGCATCTGCCCGTCGGCGGGACCGGAGTGCTATGAGGTGGGCGACGAGGTGCGTGCAGCGGCGGTCCAGAAGCTCGGCTCGCAGGCGACAGGCTTTTTCCATCCGGGGCCACGCGGCAGGGACCATTTCGACCTGTGGGCGGCCAATGCCAGCGCCCTGAGGCAGGCGGGCGTTCCATCGCAGGCTGTCCACGTCGCAGGAATCTGTACGCTGTGCCGTAATGACGCATTTCCCAGCTACCGACGGGAAGGAGATTCCGCTGGACGATTTGCCGCCGTGATCGGCATGCGCCCTTCGTCACAGCAATGCTAATGGTGAAGGCGAGGGTCGATGGCGTACTGATCTCGGAAGATCTCGCCGGTCAGGTAATCGGTGAACGTCACTTTGACCGTCAGCGGCTCGGCCAGGACGTCCAACGTCTCCGGCGCGTCGAACGTCAGACGGTAGCTGGAGGAAAGCAGCGTGTCATACCAGAGCCTTCGCAGCTCGTTCGGCTCGATCCGCCACTGTCCCAACAGAGCCTCGCCGTCGAGGTTGTTCAGATTCCACAATTGCACGTCTACCGTGCCGGCGCCCTTGACGACATCGCCCTCGGTGTCGATGGGCTGGACATAAACAATGAGTTTCTCTCGCTTGCCATCATCGCTCTTGTCGTAGAAGTTGCTGTAGCGAGTGATCCGGATCCGCCTGAGTTCGTAGGGGTTGATCCGCTCGTCCGGAGCCAGGATCGAGAGGGCCCGAATCTGCTCGGTCAGTTGCGCGTTCTCCACCCGGGTTTGCTGGAGTTCCCGCATCAGCTCGGTCTTCTCTCGTGCGATTTGCTGGGTCTTGATTTCGAGCGGGCTTTTCCTCTCGCTGCCCACGCCGCAGCCGCCTGCCAGCACGGCCGCCAAAGCAACGGCACAAGCGATGCGGACACTCCACACGCCGACTCTCATGCAATTGCGCGATGGCCGGGGGCTACTTTTCGTCGTCATCCTTCTCACGGTCTTTGACAATCTCCGGGGCCTTCTGGAGGATCCGGTCGGCCAATCCGTATTCGATGGATTCCTCGGCGCCGAGCCAGAGGTTTCGATCGCAGTCCTTTTCGATCTTCTCGGGGGTCTGGCCGGTATGCTTGGCGAGGATATCGTACAGACGGCTGCGTAGGCGGAGGATTTCCTGGGCCTCAATGTCGAGATCGGTTGCAGCGCCCTCCATCACGCCCATGATGTGCGGCTGGTGCAGCAACACGCGGTTGTTGTTGAGCAGGAATCGTTTTCCGGCGTGCCCCCCAGCCAGCAGCACCGCGCCCATGCTGGCGGCCTGACCGACGCAGTAGGTCGCGACGTCGCAGCGAAGGAACTGCATGGTGTCGTAGATCGCCAGTCCGGCGGTGATCGACCCGCCGGGCGAATTGATGTAGAAATGGATATCGCTCTTGCTGTCCTCGTTGCTGAGGAACAGCATCTGTGCGATCATCAGATTGGCCACGGCATCGTTGACCGGGCCGCCCAGAAAGATGATCCGGTCCTTCAGGAGCCGGGAGTAGATGTCGTAGGCCCGCTCTCCGCGACCGGTCTTCTCGATGACGATAGGCACCAATTGCTCATTCACAGCCATTTGCATCTTTCCTTCGCTGGTCAGCGTCGGCGACGGGTCAATTCTTGTCGTCCGACGGTGTCGTGTCTGTCTTATGCTCGCTTGTGGCGTCCTTGTCCCCGGCGGGCTGGTCTTTTTTCTCGTCCTCCTGGAGCACCTCGTCGATCAGGCCGTAGTCCTTGGCCTCCTGCGCGGTCATGTAGCGATCGCGCTCGGTTTCTTCAGTGATCTTCTCTACAGGCTGGCCGGTGTGCTTGGCGAAGATCTCTGCGAGGACCTTCTTGGACTTGAGGATTTCCTCAGCCTGGATCTTGATGTCGGCGGCCTGACCGGTGACCCCGCCCCACGGCTGGTGAAGCATGATCTTGGCATGGGGCAGGGCGTAGCGGCTGCCCTTGGTTCCGGCCGCCAGGATCAGCGCACCACCCGACTGGGCCCGGCCGATGCAGTAGGTCGCCACCGGTGAGCCGACAAACCGCATGGTATCGTAAATGGCCATCGTGTCGTCGACCGTCCCGCCCGGTGAGTTGACATACAGGCTGATCTCGCGTCCTCGCTTGAGATTGTCGAGATATAGCATCTTCATGATGACTTCAGCCGCACGGGCATAGTTGATCTCGCCGATGAGAAACACGATCCGATTCTCCAGCAGCATATCGTCCAGACTCATCTGGCGAAACCGCTGGTATTGGCCGCCACCATACTGGCTGTAGGCGTCGTTATAGCTGGCGAAGGGTCTCACGGGGTGCTCTATGGACATGCGGTATCCCTCTACTGGTCTTTCTTCTCAGCCTGATCCTCTGTCGATTTCTTGGCAGTCTTCCTGGCCTTCTTGGGCTTGGCTTCGGTTGCCTGGGCCTCTTGTTCGGTGATATCGGCTGTTTCGAGCAGCTTGTTGATGCATTTGTTCTGGCGAACATCCATGCGGAACTGGGCCAGCGAGCCATCCCTCTCCATTTGCTCTTTCATCTTCTCCGGCCGCTGTCCCCGCTGGATGGCGATTTGAGCGATATGCCCGTTGATTTCCTCCTCGGTGACCTCGATCTCCAGCTTATCGGCCACTTTGTCCATGATGAAGAAGGTCTTGAGCTGCTCTTTGGCTTGGTCCTCGCTGCCGGCGCGGAGCTGCTCCATCTGCTCCTCGACCTGCTGGCGGGACAGGCCGCGCTGGAGGAGATTGATGTACTGTCGCTGCAGGATCATGCCGGCCTGACGGGCGACGATGTCCATGGGCAGATCGAAATCCGTATGGCCGAGCAGGTACTGGTAGATCTGCTCGCTCATGTCCTCGCGGACGCGCGATTCCTGACGCTGCTGCAGATTGTCCCGAATCAGCTCGCGAAGATCTGCTTCGCTCTCGGCCCCGTAGCGCTCGAGGAACTGCTCATTGATCTCGGCGGGCCTGAGATACTTGATCTCCTTGATCTCAACCTCGACCTCGACCTTTCGACCGCGGTACTCTTCGCGGAAGTAGGTCTTGGGCACCTCCACGGTGGTCGTCCTGGTCTCGCCGGCCTTGGCGCCGGTAAGCCATTCATCGAGTTTCTCGACCGGGACGGCCCCGACGAAACCCTGGGAACGGACGTAGATCTCCGCATTGTCCAGCTTGGTCTCGGCTTCGAGCACCTGGCTCTCTTCCGGCTCCTCGCCTTTTTCGGCCTTCTCGGCGGCCTCGGCCTGTTTGGTCTTCTCCTCTTCGGTCAACTCCGGACGGAGCAGCACGTCAGCGATGATCTGATCGTCGGCCTCAACCGTGCCATCCTCTCGCGGGGCCCAAACGCCGGAGTAACGGCACAGTTGGTCGATCTCGCGGTCGATCTGCTCGTCGGTAACCGTCAGCGTCGCCCGTTTGACCGGGATCTTCTCGAGATTGGGCAATTCGAACTCGGGTCGGACCTCGGCCTCGAACTCGAATTTCATCGGGCCCGTTGCCGGAAGCTCGACCTTCTCGAAGTCGATGTCGGGGTCGCCAAGGACATCCAACTCTTTGTCCTTGATGGCCGCCTCACTGGCCTCCGCCAGGAGCTTGAGCTTGATCTGCTCGTTCGTCTCCTTGCCGAATCGCTTCTCCAGAAGACGGCGGGGGGCCCGCCCCTTGCGGAAGCCCGGCAGGACGGCATCTCGCCCCAGCTCTCTATATTGCTCATCGACAGCTTCTTTGATGCTCTCTTCGGGAACCTCGATGACGACTTTCTTCTTGCATGGCCCGGCGTCCTCGATGCTGACGACGTTCCTGGAGGCGCGGGGCTGCTCTTGTTCCTGCTCCTGGTTCGCTGTACCGGTCGAGTCCTTCGTTTCTTCCTCCATCGTAGCGCTCCCAGATAATGTATTCTGCCCATAAACAAAAAAGGCGTCAGGGTAAACACCTCCCTTAGCCCGATGATCGCCATGTCCGGCCCGGCCGCCGCAGACGGCAAGGCTTAGCATATCGGCGACCAACGCCAAACTACCCGTTAGCCGGTAACTCGCCGATACTATATGGTTCCCCGACGTGGAAGTACGTCCGAAGGGCCCCATCCATGGGAACAAAACCCCATAAAGCGGGCGATGAGATTTGAACTCACGACATTCACGTTGGCAACGTGACGCTCTACCACTGAGCTACGCCCGCGAATCAACGGTTAGAGTATAGTGGCGGTGTTCTCGCCTGGCAAGTGCTTTTTAGCAAAAAATCCATGTCGGCCGTGAGCCCTGCGCGCCGGCCGCCGCGGGAATCCACCTCGCGACCGGCGGCTGGGTTAAAGCAAAATGCCTGCAAGGCTTTCCATTAACTGATGGCTACAACGAGAATGGCGTGGAGCCGGCCGTGGCGCGTGATCAGATAGCCGCAGCGTCCGAAAGGACCGCTCCACGTCTCAGCCGGAGACTCGAAGTACCACAGTCGATCGCCCTGGCCGAACTGGCGTGCGAAGACGTGCCAGCGGTCCCATTTGCTGCCTCCCTCGCCGGCCTCATCGAGTGTGCATCGGTCTTCCAGAACGATGCGTGACGAATCCGGCCCGAAATGCTCGCGAAAGTGCCGGCACAATTCCTCGATCGAGGCGAAGGGTTGCTGTTTCCAGCCCACGATCTGGTCTTCGGTTGCGACACCGCACAGCAGCGGTTCGTAGTCGGCGTAGCTTGCATGGAAGACCACCGTCCGGTTTAGCAGCATCGCATGCAGCTTGCCGTCGCGGATAATGACATAGCCGCGCCGGGGGGCACGGCTGTTCGTGCCCGATACCGGCAGGAGGAAGTACCACAGTTCGTCCCCTTGACGCCACGCCTCATGGAAGGTCCGCCATTCGGTCCACGTGTCCCAATCGGGAGCGAACGCCTCCTTGACCATGTCCGGCAGTTCTCGGACGAAGGTGCGGCGATAATGCTGTTTGAGCCCGTCCGGCGAACCAAGACGCTTTCGTCGGTGGTCCAGGATGTCTTGCTCCGTTGCCGATTCCAGAAGGTGGGCGTAGTCCAGGTGTGAAGCGTTGAATCTCAACTCAAGTTTCGCCTCAGACGCCTCACCGTCGGGAAACACCACGCACGAGTGCAACGGCTCGTGGGGGATCGTCGCCGCCTCCTCCATGCACGATGCACCCATGGCGATGAGGGCCGACAAGAAGAAGACCGCTGCGGTGCGAATGGTCCGGGAAACAATGCATCTGTTCATCTTTGCCCCTTCTCCTGATACTTGCCTCATGGCGCTGTTTCCGAGGCGGACGCCCCGAAAGCGACGGCGCACATTTCGGTCGTTGTTCCATACTATCGGCAGGTGAAAGGGCAAAGATGAGTGAAAACCGCCAGTGATCTCAGATCCGGGGCGTTCTATGCTCTTGTTTCTGGTAGACGCGGACGTAGTCGATCTCGAAGCGGGCGGGGAATTCGGTCGCTGAGGGATCTCCGCCGTTGGTGCCTCCGATGGCGAGGTTGAGCAGGATGTAGTGTGGCTCGTGGAAGGGGTTGGCCCTGTCCGACGTGCGGTTGATCGTCTTGCTCAGGTCGATGGTATTCAATAGCTCGTCATCGACATAGAGCTTGATGCTGTCCTTGTCCCAGTCCATGCGCCAGACGTGGAACTTGGACGACCACTCGTCAGGATCGCCGAAGTCGGTGATGGGTTTCTTCAGGTCGTCCCAGATCGCCACCCACCTGCGTTCGCTGGCCCAGCAGGCGTTGGCCAGCAGCATGCCCCGATAGTACTCCATGATGTCGATCTCGCCGCAGCCGGGCCAGGGCCGGGCCGAGCCAAGTGTCCAGAAGGCCGGCCACAGGCCGGCGCGCGTGTCGATGCGAGCGCGCATCTCGAAGCGGCCGAAGGTCCAGTCGCGCAGTCCGGCGGTTTTGAGACAGGCGGACGTGTACTCGGCGTGGGGCCGGCTGCGCCGCCAGTTGGTGCTCTCGGGGTCATAGTCCGGGTTGGGCAGCCGCTCGCGCCGGGCCTCGATGATGAGCAGGCCGTTTTCGCAGCGGGCGTTGTCCGGCTGGTACCATTGCAGTTCCTCATTCCGCACGAACCCGTGTTCGTAGACCCAGTGGTTCGGATCGGGCCGGCCGTCGCGATTGAACTCGTCCGCCCAGACGAGCTTGTAACCATCCGCCTCCTTGGCGGCGGACACGTGCGTCGGAGGGGCAGCCATTGTCAGGATTGCGATTGCGCAGAACGTCGTTTTCATGCTTGTCCTTGTTTCGCAGCAGGTTAGAACGGGATTTCACAGCCGGCCAGCTCGTCTTCGACCGCGCCGTCGGCGTCAGGGTTGGGGACCAGGAAGTACGTCCACTCGGCTTGCGGATCGGCATATTCCGTCAGCGTCAGCTTCAGCGGCGCGGTCCCGGCGGCATTGTAGTCCTCCGGCCTCCAGAACGATGCCTGACAGGTCAGCCCATCCGGACGAACCGTCTGATCTGCGTCGCCCGCTCCGAGCGACGAGACGTCCAGACGTAGTAGCTTCATGCTCTCCGGATCGAGACCGTCCTGCTTCTGCGGATTCAGACAGAACAGCAGGGGGCCTCGCATCACCGCCACGCGTCCTTCCTGGGCCTTTCGCCCTCGGATCGCGCGCCAGGGCATGGGCACGTGCAGCCGGACCGTGTCGCCGGCCCGCCAGGTGCGAGCGAGGGTGAAGAACGCGCCGCCGGGAGCGGTCATCTCCGCGGCGTCGTCGTTGACGGTGATCCGGGCACTCTCGCACCAGCGGGGAATCCGCAGAAAGAGCGGCAAGCGGATGGGCTTTGAGGGTGTGAGCCGGATTGTCACATCGCCGGAATTGGGGTAGTCCGTTTCCTGACGGACCTCGACCGTCACGTTGTCGGCGAGTCTGGTCGTGGCGGTGGACTGCGCGTAGAGGTTGATCGCCAGACCGTCGTCGCTGCGGTAGTAGATCATTTCGGGAAGTTCGGCGACGATCCGCCGGTAATTGCAGGGACAGCAATACGTATCGCCCCGGAAGTATTCGCGTTTGCCCTCGAACGGTGCGTAATAGCGCAGGCGACGGCCGTCGGGGGACTGTGCCGCGAACAGGCCGTTGTAGATCGCCCGCTCGATGATGTCGCCGTAGAGCGAATCGCCGTCGTGACGCAGCAGGGCGTCGAGCCAGCGGATCAGGTAGGCGGTCGCGCACGTCTCGCCCAGCTTGTAGAATCCCTGTTGGTTGCTGTACCAGCATTCGTGATATCCGCAGAGTCCCGGAGCCAGGAGACCGTCCTTTCGCACGAGGAAGTCGAGCGTCGCCCGCGATTGGTTCAGCAGTCGAGCCTCGGGGCGGATTGCGTTCAGTCGCAATTGCGCCAGGCAATGCGCCATGTGGTAGTAGGCGTGTCCTTCGAGGTTGCCCCAGCGGCCCTGGATCAGTGGCGTGTCCCATGCGGCCAGCTTGCGGTGCCGCACGGCAAAATCCAGATAGCGTTTGTCGCCGGTCCGGCCGTGGAGGGCGAGCATCGCCCCCTCCAGCCCCGTTGTGGCCACGTAGGTTGAGATCCAACCTTCGGTCTTGCGGTCGGGGTCGTCGGACCAGCGTGTGATGATGTAATCGGCGAGTTTCCTCGCCGCGTCGAGCGACGGCTTTTCGTCGAGATAGGCGTGGTCGGCAGTCAGCCCCATGACCAGGTAGCCCATCTCGTGGATGTCCCAGAGGCGCCACATTCGCCTATCGGGAACACAGATGCCGATATAGCCGTCGGCCTCCTGCGTGGCGATCGCCTCGCGGACGACGTGCTGTTTGAGGGCGATTACCTTCGGGTCTTTGCTGTAGGCGGCGAAGCGGACGAGGCTGTCGATGAACTTGCCCAGGCCGATGTAGCCGCCCTGGCTGTTCCTGCGTCGGAAGGGCTCAATGAAGTCTCTGTCGGCATCAATCGCCAGCACGTTGTTGGCGATCGTAATATCGATCCGCCGGCCGATTTCACCACCGACTCTGACATCGCCGATGTCAAGAGGCGCCATACGTGTCGCCCAAGCGCACGATGCCCCTGCCAGAGCCAGACACGAGATAAGCAGATTCTGTTTCGTCACAGTCATACCTCCTGGATCGGCGACGGGATGCGGCCGCCGTCGCTACGTGGTGGACAAATCCGTCCAGTCGATGCCGATCTTCCGTGCGGCATAGCCCAGCTCTTTGAGATGGTCGCCGTAGGCCATCATCCAGTGCGAGTCGCGGACCTCGCTGCACAGCTTCTTCCAGTCGCCCTGAATCTCGACGTCCTGCTGCGACCGGCAGACCTCGTAGAACGGGTTGCGCTTGACCACGCCGGCGAAGCCGATCCATCGCCGGGTGCTGTACTCCGGATTGACGAACGTCACCTGCCGGCCCACGGGGATCTCAACTTTCGGCGCGGCCCCATATTCCGATTCGTAGTGCGTCATGATCCTGGCCGGCTCATAGTGTACGCCGTCGAGGCGGCGGGGGGCGCTGCAATGGGCGGCGGTCACGATTCGGTTGTGGGGGAAGGTCGAGTTGTGCATGAAGACCGGTTTGCCCGTGACGTAGTGCAGCAGGATGCCTGCCGGGATGATGACGAAGTCCGACTCGCAGAACGCGATCAGGCCCTCATCGTTCAGCAGGCCCAGCGTCAGACACGGCGTCGTCTTGGCGATGGGCAGGATCGTGCTCATGCACCCGCGAATGGTAAACGCCGGGGCCTCGTGCTCGCGCATCAGGTCCTTGAACAAGCCGTGAAGCAGGAAGGCATTCGTCACGAACTCCCTGTCGGTCATCAGGGTCGTATGGGGAATCGCCAGGTACGTCTCGGCCATGCGTTGCGCCGAGCGAACCCGGTCCTTGTCTTTCAAGGCTGCCTCGATTCGTCCGGAGACCTCGTCGTACGGGACATCGATGATGTTCAGACTGTAGCGGTCTCGGGCCACCTGGGGCGCATCGGGGGCGTACTTGCCCCACGGGCCGCCCAGCGCCACGATGCGGGCGCCGACGAAGTTCTTCAGTCCGTAAAGGGCCCGCAGCCGCCACAGCAGTTCGCCGCCATCGTCCACAACGACGTCATCGACGTGGACCGGGCCATGATCGGCATGGGAGTTCTGGAGGAACTGCGCATTGCCGGCCGCCAGATATCGAGTGCTGAGCGCCTCATACCAATAATAGGACGGCCCGGAGCGGCGTCGGACGAAGATCAGCGTGTCGCGCTCCTTCTGGGGTGCGAAGCAGGCCTTGAGCGTTTCACCCGATCCCGTGGCGGCGTAGACGACCACACAATCGTAGTCCCTTTCATGCACGCGGGCGGCCTCTTCGGGCGAGCGAACCTTCACGACAGGGAGGATCTCCACCGGGAAACCGGCCTGGGTTGCCAGTGCTTGCAGTTCCTCGGTGATTCGGGGGCATTCCTTCTCGGCCGCCTGGTCGTCCTGAACGCCGCCCCAGGACTTCCAGGAGGTTGCCTCTCGCCTCTGGGCGACGCGGTACATGAGGATCGGCTGGACCCGAAGGGCCTTGCCCGTGACCACCGGCGGCGCGGTGGGGTCCCACGAATCGCGGGCGGGCCCACATGCGGCCGCCGGACCGAAGCCGAGAACGCCGCCCGCAACACTTGCTGCCGACAGTCCCACAAACTCGCGGCGATTCATCCAGTCCGCACCCATCGTTTACCCCTTCATCGACAGTCTGAGAAATCGGGTGACGCCATCCGCCCGCCAATGTACCCTGCGTCGAGATCGCCCTCAAGCATTCTTTGGCGCCACCTTTTGGGCTTGGAAACGGCGGCCTGAAAGGGTATCATACAGGGATCGTTGGTCGGACGTACAACAGCCTTTCAGGCACTGTTTTTTGGACAGGTGAACGATGAAGAAACTGGTGGCGGATCGGACGGGTCTGATCGATTCAAGTGGGATACGAGAGGTTTTCGCGCTGGCGGCCGAGTTGAAGGACCCGATCAATTTCTCCATCGGCCAGCCCGACTTCGATGTACCCGAGCCGCTCAAGCAAGAGGCCATCAAGGCCATCGAGGCCGGTATGAACCGCTACTCCCAGACGGCCGGCGATAGGGACCTCCAGGACAAGATCGCCTCCAGGATGGCGACCGAGTTCGGCTGGAACGACCCAGCGGTGTTGGTCGCCAGTGGCGTCAGCGGGGGGCTCCTGCTGGCCTTCCTGGCGTTGATCGATCCGGGGGATGAGGTGATTATCCCGGATCCGTATTTCGTCATCTACAAGCACGTGGTGAACCTGCTGGGCGGCAAGTGCGTCTTCGTCGACTCTTATCCAGACTTCGACCTGCCGGTCGAGGGGATTGCCGAGGCCATCACCGACAAGACCAAGATGATCATTCTCAACTCGCCGTGCAACCCGACGGGCATCGTCTACAGCGACGAGCAGGTGCGGGCCCTGGCGAAGATCGCCGCCGAGAAGGACATCCTGGTTCTGACCGACGAGATTTACGAGCAATTCTGCTACGACGGCCCCTGTGCGAGCATCGCGAAGTACCATGAGAAGGTGCTCCTGATGCGCGGATTCAGCAAGAGTTACGCGATGACGGGCTGGCGTCTGGCCTACGTGGCGGCGCCGGCGTCGATGCGGTCGGTGATCGAGGAGATGACCAAGATTCAGCAATACACATTCGTATGTGCGCCAAGCCCCTTCCAGCGGGCGGCCGTGGCCGCCTTGGACTACGACGTCAGCGATTTGGTCGCCCAATACGTTCGCAAGCGCGACCTGCTGTACGACGGCCTGTGCGACACGTTCGAGTTGGCCCGGCCGGGAGGCGCGTTCTACGCCTTCGTCAAGGCCCCCGGCGGCTCCGGCGCCGAGTTCGTCACGGAGGTCATCAAGAACAACGTCCTGGTCATTCCAGGCAACGTCTTCAGCGAGAAGGACACGCACTTCCGCATCAGTTTTGCGACGACCGACGAGAAGATCGGCCAGGGCGTGGAGGTGCTTCGTCGCCTCGCATAGGCTTGTCGCTCGCGGCAGGGCGGTCGCGAGAGGGATTTTGCGGGATCTTTCGTCTGCATATTGCCGGTACACGGTCGGGCCGGTACAATTGACGATATGAGACAATGGTATCTGAGCGTTGCAGTTCTTCTCGCCTGGGGGTTGGCCTCGACGGGCGTGTTTGCCGCCGAGCCCAACGAGGCGGCGCGCCCGGCAAAGGTCGCGGTGATCCCTTGCAAGGGGATGATCGACCAGGGATTGCTCGACTCCATCGTGCGTCGCAGCGAGTTGGCGATGGATGCGGGCGTTGACTACCTGATCTACGAGATCGAGACGTACGGTGGCCTCGTCGATGCGGCCGACAGCATCGCCAAGTACTTCATCCAGACCGTCGGAGGCCGCGCCACGACGGTGGCGTACGTCCAGACCGAGGCGATCTCGGCCGGTGCGTTGATCAGCGTCTCGTGCAACGACGTCATCATGCGCGAGAACACGACCATCGGCGACTGCGCCCCGATCTCGATGGGGGGAAGGCTGGAAGGGGTGGAGCGTGAAAAAGCCGAGAGCTTCATCCGGGCGGCTTTCCAGAGGGCGGCCGAGGCCAATGGATATCCTCCGGCGCTGCTCAAGGCCATGGTGACGATGCAGGTCGAGGTCTGGCGGGTTCGGAATCTCACCACCGGGCAGTGGGAGTTCTACGAGACCAGAGACCTGCCCGACGACGCGGATCGATACGACGTCGACCGCGCCGAGTTGATCGTGGGAGACGACGAGTTACTGACGCTAACGGCCTCGCAGGCCCTGGAGTACGGCGTCGCCCGTGCGGTGGTGGGCGACATGGATGAGGCACTGGCCTTCCTGGAAGAGCGTGACGGCGTCTGGTTCGCCGAGCCGGCCATGAGGCTGGAGACCACCTGGTCGGAGGAGATGGTCCGCTGGCTGAACTCCCCGGCGGTGATGGGCGTGCTGATCATGCTGGCCCTGCTGGGCGCTTACCTGGAACTGAGCACGCCGGGCGTCGGATTGCCTGGACTGGTTGCCGTGATCTGCTTTGCCATCATCATCGGCAGCAAATACCTCACCGGCCTGGCGAACTGGGTGGATATCCTCATGCTCTTCGCAGGGATCATCCTCATCCTCGTCGAGTTGCTGGTCCTGCCCGGCTTCGGGGTCGCGGGGATCCTGGGAATCGCGTTCTTTCTGGGCGGCCTGTTTGGCATGCTCGTCAGGAACGCGCCGGGTGAGTTGCCCTGGCCGAGGGGCCCGCACGATTGGGCCGTCCTGACCGATGGGGTCCTCGGGATCTTGTACGGCGTTGTCGGGTTCGTTGTGGTGGCGACGGTGCTCTCGCGCTATCTGCCGCGAGCGCGTTTCCTCAGCGGCCTGATCCTGGCGCCGACGCCGGCCGTGCCGCTTGCCATGGGCCCGACCGAGGGGATCGAGGACGTTCAACGCGGTCTGCGGGTTGGCGACGTCGGCACGGTCATCTCCAGCCTGCGTCCAGCCGGCAAGGCAAGGTTCGCAGACGAAGTCGTCGACGTCGTCGCGACCGCCGAGTTTCTTGATCGGGGAGCCACCGTGGAGATAATCGAAATCCACGGCAACCGGATAGTTGTCAAGGACCACGATAACGCGTAGGATGGTCGCGGATGTCTCGATCCCGCGTCGGGCGACATCGGTGAATGGGATTCAGGAAGGATAAGAGGCATGGGCTGGTGGTTGTTGCTCGCTGTCTTTCTCTATGTGGCCTGTGCCGCGCTGATCGTAGCTGAGGTTTTGATCCCGAGCGGCGGGATCCTGAGCATTTGCGCTCTGGCGTGCGTCGTTGGCGGTGTGGCCATTTTCTTCCGCTTCAGCACGCTGGCCGGCTGGCTCGGCATCGTGGTCGCCGTCATCATGGTCCCGTTTCTCTTGATCGGTGCGTACAGGGTGTTGCCGAAGACGCGATTCGGCCAGCAGGTTGTGCTGGCTGGCCCCGTGCGAGAGCGAGGCGATGCGATCGCCGATGGTCCTGAGCTGATCAAGCTCCTGGGCCAGGTAGGCGAGGTGCTCACGCCGCTGCGTCCGGTGGGCACGTGCCGATTCGCCGGACGCCGGGTCGAGTGTGTCGCGGAAACCGGGTACGTTCCGAAGGGCGCAGCCGTCAAGGTGATTCGGGTCGAAGGAACGCAACTGACCGTTCGGGTAACCGAGGAAGCTTAAAGAAAGGATGGATCGATGTCCGAAATAACACGCATGGTAATGCAGCAGGAAGGCGGCGTGGAGCCGGTGATCGTCGGAATTCTCATTGTCATCGGTCTTGCGGCATTGGTCTTCGTCCTGATTCTCCTGAAGTTCGCGCGGCTGTGGCTTCAGGCGTATTTTTCCCGGGCCGACATCAAACTCAGCGAACTGATCGGCATGTGGCTGCGAAAGGTGGACGCCAAGGCGATCGTGCTCAGCAAGATCACGGCGATCCAGGCCGGTCTGGAACTGACCACCAAGGACCTCGAAAGTCATTATCTGGCAGGGGGGCGCGTGCCCAACGTCGTGCGAGCCCTGATCGCCGCCAACCGCGCCAACATTGAGCTGACGCTCAAGACCGCCACGGCGATCGATCTGGCCGGCCGTGATATTCTCGACGCCGTGCAGACCAGCGTCAACCCCAAGGTCATTGATTGTCCCGACCCCAAGACGGGCAAGACCACCGTGGACGCCGTCGCGCAGGACGGGATTCAATTGAAGGCCAAGGCCCGCGTGACTGTCCGCGCCAACATCCAGAGATTGGTCGGCGGCGCAACCGAAGAGACGATCATCGCGCGCGTCGGCGAGGGCATCGTGACCACCATCGGCAGCGCCATCACGTACAAGGGCGTACTGGAGAACCCCGATAAGATCTCCAAGGCGGTCTTGAGCAAGGGGCTCGACGCCGGCACGGCGTTCGAGATTCTCTCCATCGACATCGCCGATGTGGATGTCGGTGAGAACGTCGGGGCCCAGCTTCAGGCGGCCCAAGCGGAAGCCGACATGCGTCGGGCCAAGGCCGAGGCGGAGAAGCGCAGGGCGATGGCCGTAGCGCGGGAGCAGGAGATGCGGGCGCTCGTCGTCGAGAACGAGTCGAAGGTTCCGCTGGCCATTGCCGAAGCCTTCCAAAAGGGCAATCTCGGAATCATGGACTACTATCGGCTCAAGAACATCGGGGCGGATACGGAGATGCGCGAGTCGATTGCCAAGCCAAAGAAGAGTGAATAGAATGCGAATGGACTTCCGGTCGGTCGCCTGCCCGCCTTTCTCGGGCGCCGGCGACCGCTGAACGGCGCCGACCCATGTTTGACTGGATCGTACCATTGTACATCCTGGCGCAGCGCAACGGTGAAGAGTGGGTCAACATCCTCTTCATCGTCGTGGTGGCCGTCTTCTGGCTGATCGGCGGACTGGTCAAGGCGGCCGGTGGCAGGAAGAGCGCACCGCAACGCTGCCGCCCGGATCGTCCCAGCGGGGCGCACGCGGAGAAACGCGACACGTGGCAGCAGCGTTTGGCGCGCAAGGCCGAAGAGATCAAGCAGGCGGCTGACGAACGCATTCGAACGTTACAGCAGCAATCTGAATCAGCGACCGGTACGAAGAAGGAGGCACCTCACCCGGCAGCACACGGGCAGGGCCGCGTGGCCATGCGAACCCGGCGGGGGGGTGAGTCGGTCCTGGTCTACGAGCGACACGACGGCCGCGAAGCCGCCGAGCAGAAGCACCGACGAGCCGCCCAGGCAGAAGAGGCGGCGGCGACGCGGCGACGCCAACAACTGGAGCCGAAATCGCCTCGCGTCACGCCGACGCACAGCTCTGGGCCGCGAGGTCTCTCCAGCATAGGGCATCGCCCCAAGCCTTTGGACCTCGATGAATCGCTTCCCACCTCTGCGCCGGCGGAGGGTTATTCGCCCGCGTCTCTGATCGATCGCTCCGATCCCGATGCGCTGAAGCGGGCGATCCTGCACTGCGAAATCCTCGGCAAGCCGTTGGGCCTGCGCGATCCGCTCCAACAGATTTCCGACTTCTGACGGCTCCCCGACGGGCCTCGCCCCGGCTGGCAACGTCCTCGGCCCTCGCGCCTGCGTGCCCTTATCGGACTATGTACGGGCTCTCTCTGCGCATTCGACGAAGAAGTCGCCCGGATGCGGGGACACAACCAGCTTCGCGCCGTTGCGCAGCGTGATCAGCACGAGGTCTCTCCGGTTGGTCATGTACCCCCGAAATCGACCGAGTTGCCGGCTGTAGAATAAGCCGAAGAACCCGAAGAAGCCGCCTGAGCCGAATGTGCGAATCCCGAGCCCGACCTGGCGGGCGCCGATCCGCTCGATGCCCGCGATCTCATCGTAGCGGATGCAAACGTTCGGCCCGAGGCGGTGGATCACGAGTCCGACCGAATCGACAGTGAAGCCCAATCTGCCCCGAATCGCTGAGCCCCGTACGTCATCTGCTGTCTCCATAGACTCTGTTGAAGCGGGCCGTCCGAGCCGCGTCTATCGTGTCTGGCATTATACATGCGGGAACAGACGCGTGCCAGAGCGGCAATTGACGATGGGAGCCCTGGAAAACGAGGCGACCCCAAAGGTCTCATAAGATATGTTATGTTTCATTCGCTCGGAGGGGCGGGCATAGACCCGGAACAGACCTCTTGTGGGCCCTCGCGGCCCTCTCAGACAGGCGAAACAGATGCGTGGGCCGCCGTCTCACAGAGGTTTTCCCACATCAGACCGACCGTGTCTGCCAAACCAAGGTTTTGCAGAACGATCGAGATGTTCGTCGCCGGATCGAGGTCTGAGAGGGCCGCCGCGTCGAGATGGTGCTGGAGGTTGATCATCGACGAGGCGAACTTGATGCGATTGCAGTAAAGCAGCGCCGTGCGGTAGTATAATTCGAGAGTGGCTGGATCGTGGCTGGTCCGCCAGTCAATTCGGTCCATGGCCTCACTGCCGCGTCCGGAATCCAGCAGAGACAGAGCGAGCTTGGTTCGGGCCCTGGCGAACGTCGGGTTGATCTCAAGAGCGGCATTGAAGGACTCGGCCGCCTGAGCGGGCTGATTGGCATGGATTCTGAGCATACCCAGCCGGTAATGCAGGTCAGGGTTGTTTGGGAACCGGGCGACATGCCTCTGGTGGGCGTCGAGGATCGCTTGATCGAGTGTGAAGGCATCCTCCGGTATCGGGACCAGGTTGGCCTCCAGGGCGGCTTTGAGGACGAGTTTGGCCGTTTCTGCATAGAGAAACGCGCTGTTGGGCTGAATGGAGGCCGCCAGTGAGAGCGTCTGCTTCGCGTCAGAGGTTTGGCCGTCCAGCTTCTGGGCGGTCGCGAGCCCGACATACGCTTCGACGATTTTGTCGTTGATTTCGACGGCGCGGTTGAACTGCTGGGCAGCCAATTGCTCGGCGTGCATCTTCAGGTAGTTGGTCCCGAGCTTGATTGTGGCTTCCAGATAATCCGGGCACAGGCGAATCGCGTGCTGGTACTGGGCGATCGCGTCGGCTGTGGCCCCCGTTCGGGCGAGAATGTCGGCCCGCAAGGCGACGAGATCCGCTCGCTCGGGCTGGTCCGATAGGAGCAGATCGACGCCATCGAGCGCTTCCTGGAGGTCCCCATCGACGAGCATCTGATCGATATTGTCGTCGCGCGTCACGAAGTTGTCGGGGTGGATCAGAATCGCAGTGTTGAAGGTCTCAATGGCATCGGCAGGCCGATCGGTGGCGAGATAGAGATGGCCCAGGATCACCAGCGTTGAGATGTCATCCGGATAGTAACGCCGCAGAGGCTCGTATTGGGCGATGGCGTCATCAAGGCGTCCCTGCTTGAAATAGATCGCCCCGAGCCGCTGGGCAGGCAACTGGAGGTACGCTTTGAATTTCAGGCAGTCCTGGTAGAATTCGACGGCTTCGGCCGGATGGCCGAGACGTTCGTAGCAGTGTCCCAGGGCATAGAGCGCCAGCGTGTTGGTGGGCTGGCGCATGTAGACCGACTGCAATTCCGAAACCGCCTCTTCGAGGTTGTTCAATCTCATCGCCAGGCCCGCTGCGGCGATCCGGCCTGTGGTGCAGGTCGGGTGCTCGAACAGATACAGACGCAACTGCTCTCCCGCGGCCTCGTCTCTGCCGTCACCGATCAGGTCGATGATATGGCCAAGGTGCCGTTCCTGCAAGCAGGATGTCTCGCCTCGATTCTGGCGACGCTCATCCAGCCAGTGCCAGATCAGGTCTGATGCGTCAACGGCAATTGCCCTGCCGAATATCTCAAGCAATCCACTCATCCCTCACTCCGAAGAAGAAATGCCAGGGACGTCTAAACGTGTACTGACGACGTATCGTCCAATTCCGGAGGGGGGTTAACCTGTGTTGACGTCGAGTTAGGATTGTCTCGGCCGTGACACGGCCCGGCATGGCGGTTGTGCATCCTGTAACGGTTGACGGGATTTCGCAGGGACCGTTATCAGACGCACCTGCCCTCGGGTCGCCTGGGATGTGTGCGGACGACTGGACCCTACGTTGCTTGCGCCTGCTTCTCGACCTCGCTGAGGTAGGCGACGGTGCGCTGGAGCGTATCGCTGAGATGCTTGAGTTTGAGCATGGTCCTGACCCGAGTGAGCAGTTCGAGCCGATTGACGGGTTTGCTTACGAAATCGTCGGTACCCGAATCGATTCCGCGCTCGATGTCCCGGAATTCGTTAAGGGCGGTCACCATAATGACGGGCACGTCGCTCGTGGTCGGGTCGTTCTTAAGGCGATGGCAGACCTCGAAGCCACTCATCTTCGGCATCATCACGTCGAGCAGAACCAGGTCCGGCTTGGTCCTGGCGACGGCGTCGAGCGCCTCGATCCCATCGCGGGCGACCACCACCTGGCACTCGACGTCGTCCAGATAGGCCTGGATCAACTCGAGATTCTGGGCATTGTCATCGACGACGAGGATAACAGGCAACTTGTCGGGCTCTGAAAGACGCTGCTTCTGGCTCATAGACCAAACTCCCGGTTTCTGCACCTTCAAACGCCGGGCTGTGCCGGCCCCCTTTTTTGCCGTTTCTCCGGCCGGATTTCAAGCAATTTCTGCTGCCCGCCGCTCGTTCACGTGGCGGAGCCGAACTGCTCCTCAATGAACCGACGCACCTCCGGGCGGATGTAGATGTTCTCGATATCGAGCACCTTGGCGACGGCTTCGGCACACTTGGCGGCCGATTCGGCCGATCCGGCCTGTGTGTCGAGAAAGAACACGTTCTGCCCCCGGACCGAACAGAGCCCCCCGCCGGCGCCGCCCAGCGGCTCGCTACGAATCACGACGTCACTGTCGGCCAACAGGGTCAGAAGCTCGTCCAGAATCCTCTGCTCGTTCATAGCGCTTGTCCCCCTGCATGTGTGCGTCGGACGAATCCCGGCACTCCTCGAACCCGTGCGTGAAAAAAACCGCACGGATGCCGATACAGACGCTTGTACGAGCATGACTGCCGATAGATAATGTCATGGGTACGGATACAACGGATCGCATTCTACAGAAGGAGTCGCCCGTTGGCAAGCATCATCGACAAACGGCTCGCGCTGCACCGGCGGCTGGCCAAGAAAGAACAGGAATACAGCGACCTGAAATCCCAGAACGTCCAGCTTCAGGCGCTGGCGAACCTCGGCTCGGCGACCAGCATGATCGCCCATGAGATCAACAATCTGCTGACCCCCCTGGCCAACTATGCGGCCCTCGCTGCGAAGAACCCGCAGGACGGAGACCTTGTGGCCAAGGTGCTCGACAAGACCGTGCGCAATTGCGAACGCGCCTCGAAGATCATGAACAGCATGCTGGCGATCGCCAACGGACGGCCCCAAGACAGGCAGCGGGTGCCCGTGGGCGCGCTTCTGGACGACGTGTTTGCCTGCCTGTGCCGCGATTTTCACAAGGACGGCATCGTCGTGGAGATTGATGTGCCCGAGGGCCTGGATATCGTGTGCGTTCCGGTGCAGATTCAGCAGGTGTTCATGAACCTGATTCTGAACGCGCGGGACGCCATGCTGCCGGGGGGAGGCTTGCTGAAGATCTCCGGGACCCGGAACGACCGGCACGTTGACATCGCCGTGCGCGACACGGGCAAGGGCATCGCCGTCGAGCACATTGAGCGGGTCTTCGAGCCGTTCTTCACGACCAAAGGCGAACCGCAGGGCTCCGCCACCTACTCCGGCTCCGGAGTCGGGCTGGCGTTCTGCAAGCGGGTGCTCGACGCGCACGGGGGGGCCATCTCCGCCGAATCGCACCTGGGTCGGGGCACCACGTTTCGCCTTCGCCTGCCCCAATCGCCGTCGCCATGATGCCGATCGCCACCGTCTTCCAGAACGCCGGTCACGTCATCGCGATGCTGGCTCTTCTCGCCGGGTCGGCGTTTCTGTCGGGCTCGGAGACGGCATTCTTCAATCTCTCACGGCGTCAGATCAAGCAGATCACTGGTTCCCGGCATCGTGTCGAGAAGCTCCTGGCTCGCCTTCTGAAGAGGCCCGGGGCGTTGCTGAACTGTCTGCTGCTGGGCAACATCACCGTCAACGTCCTGTTCTTCGCCGTCTCCAGCGTCCTCGTGCTTCGCGCCAGGACCCAGTGGGGCATGACGCCGGCCGCGGCCGTCGCGTTTGTGACCTTCCTGCTGCTGGTCCTACTGGGGGAGATCCTGCCGAAATCGCTGGCCTACGCAAACTCCTGGAGGTTCGCGAAGACCGCCGCTCTGCCTGCGTTCCTCTGCGTTCGGGCGTTCGGTCCGCTGGCCTTCCTGGCCCGCGTGCTGATCGTGGAGCCGTTTCTCAGGATTCTGCTCGGGCATCGGCGTCTGCCCAAGGCGATCACGCTGGTGGAGTTTCGTTCCCTGATCGATTTCAGCCGACAGCGAGGGCTGATTACCGAGGACGAGAACCGACTTCTGGCCGAGGTCGTCGAACTTGGCTTTCTCAAGGTCCGCCACGTCATGCAGCCTCGGGTCGACATGATCGCCTGTGATGTCTCCGATTCCCCAACGCAGGTGAAGGAACGGATGCGACAACATGAATTGACCAAAATCCCCGTCTACGTCAGGGACATCGACAGGATCGTCGGCATGATCCATCTGCGACAACTGCTTCTGCGACCCGATGTGTCCTTGGATCGGCTCGTCCAGCCGGTTCGATTCGTGCCGGAGCAGAAGAGGGTCGAGTCTTTGCTGGAGTTCTTCCGCCGGACCGAGACCGACGTGGCAATCGTCGTGGATGAGTACGGCGGGATTGCCGGCTCGGTCTGCCTCGAGGACATCGCTGAGGAGCTTTTCGGCGAGGCCGAGCCCGGCGACGGCATCGAAGCCATCGTGCAGCTTGGACCGTTCGCGTACCGTCTGTCGGGGCGGTTGGCCATTCACGAGTGGGCCGACGTGTTCGGGCTCGAACTGGGCGAAATGAAGGTCGCGACAATCGGCGGGCTGGTGACCGCCCTTCTCGGTACCGTCCCCAAACCGGGCGATACCGCGTGCCTGAAGAATCTGCGATTCACCGTCGAGCGTGTTCGAAGGCACCGCATTGAGACTGTGATCTTGTCGCTGGAACCGATTACCGACAGCAGGTGAGATTGTGATTGTAGGATGGGCCGTATTCGCTGTGGTGCTCTCGGCGGTATTCTCCGGACTGGAGACGGGGATGTACCGCGTCAGTCGGCTGCGCGTTCGTCTCGGCGCGGAAAAGGGCCAGTGGCGACAGAGAATCCTCAGCCGCATACTGCCCGATGGAGCGGGTCTGCTGTTGTCTCTGCTCGTAGCCAACAATCTGGCCAACTACGCCGCCACCAGCGGCGTGACCTACCTCTTCTTGGAGGCGGTGGACTCCGAGCGTATGGCCGAGGTGCTGGCCACGGCGCTCACCGCCCCGCTGCTGTTTGTCTTCGCCGAGTCTCTGCCGAAGAATGTGTTCCTGGCCCGCGCCGATGCGCTGATGGCGTTTTTTGCGCCACTCGTGCTGGTGACACATCGCGCCCTGACATGGTGTGGGATCGTACCGCTGCTAAGGGGGCTGGCCCACCTCTTCGGCCGTGTGATCGGAGCGTCGGTCCCCTCCAGGACGATGATCGCATCGGCCCAGCGTCACCACGTCCGGGCGATCCTGCGGGATACGCACGAAGAAGGGCTCTTGAGTCCGGTCCAGACGGACATCATCGATCGGATCGTCAGCGTTCCGGGCCTTCGACTCAGTGCGGTGATGGTCCCATTCAGCCGGGTGCAGTCGGTGCACGTTCGATCCGACCGGAGGACCCTTCTCCATACGCTCAAGCGATGTACGTGGACGCGACTGCTCGTCTGGCGGGATGCGCCGACCCATATCGTTGGATTCGTCAATATCTATGATGTGTTGAGTTCCGACGAGCCTTTTGACGATCTGGCCCGGTTCGTCCTGCCACTGCGTAGGATGGACGTCGGCACCTCTGTCATCGAGGCGATTGACGTCATGCGACGTGACCAGGTGAAGATGGTGTTGGTGACGCGAACCCGCCGGGGTGGCCACCAGGTTCCAGCCGGGATCGTCACCATGAAGGACCTCGTGGAGGAGTTGCTGGGCGAACTGGCCGAATGGTAGGCCAACGGTCGCACTCAGGGGCGGTGGTACGCGATCAGGCCGCTGCCGTGGCTCGTTCGTATCCAATCCTCGCCCGCCACGGCCCGCAAGGGCTCCTCCAAGAACGCAAAGGGGCCCGTCTCAATACCGAGCAGCACCACGGAGGGCGGCGACTCCGCGACGAGTTGTTCGATGCCATCAGGTCCGACCGTGTTTGTGAGCCGACGTTCGGCCTGCGAGAGCATGGCGCCGATCCGGTATGGAAACGGTCCCGCTGCGAATTCCGGATAGATGCGACCGCCACCCTCCAGCGAGAAGAGCGGCGCCGTCGTCAGAACGAGCTTCGACGGCCCCGCGTTGCCCACAATGCCCCTGGAGATGCGGTGCACTCGCACCGGCGTCCAGAGATCGGCATCGCCCAAGGCGGCGATACGGGCGATCACCGCAGGCTTGCTCCCGACCGCCACCACGGCGGCCAGGCACATCAGGATCGAAGCGACCTGAACGGAATGCTTCCCGCCCCGCCCATCGAATCCGCGCTGCAGAAAGGCCAGCGGATAGGCAAAGGACATCACCATCAGCGGAACGGGCGGGGCCAGATACTGCTGCCAGATCGTCGGCAACACCAGTGCGCTGACGAACGCCATGGTCGTCAGTATGGCCGCCAGGACGGTGGCTCTGACTTGAGTCTGCCCCCACCGTCGTCGGTGCGCCAGCAGGACACCGAACAAGAACGCCGCGATCAGGAACAGAACGAAGAACCCTGGCTGCAAGAGCATGGTCGCAACAAGGTGGGACTTGGGATATACCACGCCGAGATCGTGGAGCCATTCGCTGTTGAGCATGTGAATGCGAAACACGTCAACGACAAAGGCGCGCGGGGCCCGGACGATCACACTGATCGGCCAGAGCGACACGACGGCCGCCCCCGACAGAAACCAGAGGCCGGTCTTCACCCGTTCTTTGCTGTCGGTTGCGGGCATCAGCACGAGCATCAGCAGAAAGACCGCCAGGTACGCGGCCGTAGTCATTCTCGTCCATGTCGCCAACCCCATCACGACACCGATGCCGGCTGCGAACCCGTATTTCGATGGGCGAGCAGGATCGATGCTCAGATACAGGCAAAACGCCAGGACGATGCAGAATACGACCATGTCATTGTTCCATGCGTATCCGTTGGCGTACTCGACCGCCGGATTGAATGCATACAGCAGGACACCCAACAATCCGAAGACGGCGCCGCCGGCCCGAAGGGAGCCAAACGCGCGACGAAAGACATACAAGATGCCCACCATCGTGCCGATATTGCAGACGACCGAAAGCAGACGTCCAATGAGCAGGTAGTGCGTGGTTGGCAGGAGCCGATACAGAATGGACAGGCAGAGGGGGTGGTACGGAAGCTGCGCCACATAGCAGAAATCGCGATAAATGAGCCTGCCCTGGGCAAGAAGGACACCGGCCGTGCAGTACATGTGCTCATCGCGTCCGAGCGGCTTGGTCAGCGCATTGGCCAGGGCAGCCAGCGACAGGATGGTGATCGCCACCGAAAGAAGGACCGGCCGGATACGGTGGACAACGGGGCTCTTACCGAGCCTTGGCTCTCGCTTGGCCATTGTGGCCCTCCGGACAATCAGTCGCCACGGCTGTACTGATCGAGAATCGCCTTGGCAATCTGGTTGATGGCGTCACGGCTGAGGCTCGAACGGTTGGAGATGACCGCGAACAGATAGCGTCCCTGACCGGTCAGGCAGACCCCGGAGAGCGAACGAACGCCGCTGATGTAGCCGGTCTTGCCCAGCACCTCGGCCCGGTAGGCCGATTCGCGGAAGTGCCTGCCGAGGGTGCCGTCCTCGCCGCCGACGGCGAGAGACGTCCGGTACAGCTCCCAGTTGTCGCCGGCGTAGACGTCGAGCAGTACGGTGACGATGGCCCGCGCGCTGAGGCGGTTCTCACGACTGAGGCCGCTGCCGTCATCGATGTGAAACTGATCGCGCGGAATGCCCAACTCGGTCAGATAGTCGCCGATCAACGCACCGCCTCGTTCCCAACTGCCGTTCCTGTTGTCCGGACTGTCGTGGGCGGCGATTGTTTTGAGCAGCGCCTCGGAGGCCAGTCCCAGGCTCTCCTTATTGGCACGATGCAGGCAATCGATCAAGGGCGTGGCGAATTCGGCCACAGGCACAAACCCTGCGGCGCCGTCAAAGGCCCTCTCGACAAGGCGGCCGCTGACCGGGATGCCGGCGCCGATCAGATGCTCGGCCAGGAGAAAGCCGAAGAAGCCGCCGGGCTGCTCGATGGCCACCCGGAACGGCCCTTCCCTGTCCCGGCATCGACCACGAAGAATGATGCGATTGGGCTGCCGGGTGCGATAGGCGCCGACGCCGGTGGCGCCGCTGGAGACGGCCTGGATCTCATTGACCACGTCAACGAACGACGTGGCCGGCTCTATCTGGAGGGCGATACGGCCGGCCTCATTTCTGGTTGTGACGTGGATGCAGTTCGCATAGTAGTTGACGCCGCACACCTCGCAGGCATACCAGCGGTTCAAGTCGCTTTCGAGCCAGTTTGGATGCACCCGTTGGTCGTCGAAGACGGTGGTGTCAATGATGATGTCGGCAATCGATTCGACGCCCCGCTCCTGAAGGCGCTGGATCACCTTGTTGAATACCCAGCCGCTTTCGCGGCCATAGAGCGCATCGGTGAAGGGATCTCCAAGAAGTGGATCGCCGCTGCCAATCACGACCAGGGTGCTTCCATCCAGCCCGACCTTCGTTCTGTACTCGAACAGCGGACCAAGGTAGCGCAGGGCCGCCGCCGTGGTGATCAGCTTCATATTGGACGCCGGGGTCATGGCCAGGGTCGCGTTGTGGCTGTACACGACCGTGCGCGAGTCCGGCTCGACGATATGGATTGCATAGTCGCTTGGCCGGGCCTTTCCCACGATCTTCTCGATTCGGCCGGCCAGCCCGGCCGTAACCGTCCCGCTCAGTGCAATCGAAGCGATGAGAATGAACGAAAGCTTTCGAACGTGTGATCTCATAGGGCGTAGCACGATCCTCATATCTGCGCGACCATCAGCTGGTTTTTGGCGTTGCTTCTTTTATCGGGCCACAGCATAGCAAATCTTTGATGGATGTTCAGCATTCTTTCGACGTTCGGTACCGCCCGCGCGGTCACGGGGCCGAACCGGTGGGCCTCATGTCCTTCGTTCGGCGGAGACGCTGCACCAGGTACGCCAGCCCATACAATGCCAGCCCGACGGCGTACATGCCGTAGCGAAGCCCGTAGTCCAGATGGAGCAGCCGCGTCAGAGAAGCCGGGTGGAACAGAATCAACGACGCACCCAGAAACAAAGGGACCTCGTACCAACGGTTCTTGACGAGAAACCATCCTTGTGCGGCGTTTCCGAAGGCGAAGGCGGCCAGCGTAGCCATGACGAAGATCAGGATCGCCTGGGGCGCGCTCGTCACTCCATAGAGCAGCAATTCGGCGTTAAAGACGAACATGAACGGGATCACCGCCGTGCGTAAGTCGTAGAGAAACCCCTGGATCCCTGTCGCAATCGGGTCCGACCGGGCGATGGCGGCGGCCGTATAGGCGGCCAGACCCACCGGAGGCGTGTCGTCGGCCAGAATCCCGAAGTAGAAGCAGAACAGATGGGCCGCAATCGCGGGGATCAGGATCGTCTCGCCGGTCAGCGACCGCCCCTGAATGATGACCGGGACGGTGATCGAGGCCATGACGATGTATGTGGCGGTGGTGGGCAGCCCCATGCCCAGCAGGAGGCTGGCGACGGCGGTAATCAGCAGCAGCAGGAGGATGTTCCCGGCCGAGAGGACCTCGACGATCTCGGCGACCATGCTGCCGATGCCCATGGCGACGATCCCCACGATGATTCCTGCCGCCGCCGTCGCCAGGGCCACGGTAAGCATGTTCCTCGACCCGGCGATCAGGCCCTGGACGATCGTCCGGCCACACCGCCCTGCCGCTGCGACAACGGACGACCGGGTCCGGACCGCACGACCGACCTCGACTACGAATACCAGAATCACAATGGCCACGATGGCATTGAAGGCTGCCAGCTTGGGGCTGTGACGCAGCACGACCAGTTCGAAGATCAGCACGGCCAAGGGAATCAAATAGTAGAACCCCCCTGCCATCACCGTCGCCAGACAGGGGATGTCCTCTCGGGGCAGGCCCTTCATGCCGAGCTTCGAGGCCTCAAGGTGCACGATGTAGAACAGGGCCAGGTAGGAGACGAACGCCGGGACCGCCGCCGCCTTGATGACGTCGATGTACGGCTTGCCCAGGTATTCGGCAATGATAAAGGCGGCGGCGCCCATGATCGGCGGCATGAGTTGCCCGTTGGTGCTGGCGGCGACCTCCGTTGCGGCGGCGATCTTCGCCGGATAGCCGACCTTCTTCATCAAGGGGATGGTAAAGGTCCCGGTCGTCACCACATTGGCGATGCTCGATCCGGAGACCAGACCCGTCAGGCCGCTGGAGACAATGGCCGCCTTGGCGGCACCTCCCTTGAAACGGCCGAGCAGGGAGATGGCCAGATCATTGAAAAAGTGTCCCGCTCCGAGCTTGGCCAGCAACGCGCCCAGCAGCACGTAGAGGAAGATCGTGTTGGCCGAGACGTCCAGGGGGATGCCGTAGATGCCGTTGGTCGAAAGGGCCGTCTGACTGATATACTTGGTCAGTGAGACACCCTTGAATGCGAAGACCAGCGGCAGATACGGCCCGGAGAACGCATAGAGCGTGAAGAACAGCGCGATCACCGAAAGGGCCGGCCCGAGGACCCGTCTCGCCGCTTCGAGCACGAAGACGATCAGAGCCACCGCAATGACCGTGTCCCGCCAGATCGGAATGCCGGGCCGCATGCTGATGCCCTTCCAGTCCAGTACGAGATACAGGGCCGACAGGGCCGCCAGGGCCGCCACAACGCAGGCAAAGACGGGGATGCCCGGCGAGGTCGTCGGCTTTCGGCGAAAGGGAATCGTCAGGAACACCAGGACCAAGGCGAATCCAAGGTGGACCGCGCGAATGGTGATGCTGTCGAGCAACACGAAACGAGGCAGTGCGAGCTGGAACAGGGCCCAGGCCACCGCGATGGCTGAAACAGTCGCGCGGCCGAGACGTCCTCCGCCTCGGACAAAGCCTGCCTCCTCTGTCCGGAGGAGACGCTCGATGTTTGCTTTGCGGTCGATGGCCATCAGCTATAGTGGTCGCCCGAAGCGACCGGTTCCTACGGCTCATTCGCGAGCCGTTCGGCGGGAAGGTGCTCGTCCAGCCCGGCCTCGCGATAGTACCGAAGGGCCCCCGGATGCAGCGGCGCCGAGAGACCCTCAAGCATGTTGCGCCGGGTCAGGCCCCGGTAGGCCGGATGAAGCTGCCTGAACTGCTCGAAATTCTCGAATACAACCTTTGTGATCGCATAGACGACGTTCTCCCGGGTCTGGGCGGAGGTTACCAAAGTGGTCTTGACCCCAATCGTGGCGACGTCGCCGTCGAGGATTGCCCTGGCGTAATAGTCGGCCGGGATTGACGAGCGGGCGTAATAGACGTGGGTTTGCAACAAGCGTTCCGCCGTCACACCCCTGATGGGCACGATACGAACCCTGGTCCGCCCGAATGTGGTCTCTTCGATGCTGCTGCTGGGATGGCCGACCGTATAGAAGAAGGCGTCGAGACGGCCGTCCTGGAGCAGCCCCGGCGCCTCAATGGCCTGGACGTATTCTGCGTTCAGATCCTGCTCAGTCAGTCCCGCCGCCGCCAGCACGTCGCGCGAGTTCTGCAGGTGCCCCGAACCGATGTTGCCGAGGTTGACGCGCTTGCCCCTGAGATCGTCCACCGTGCGGATGCCGCTGCCCTCGGAGGCAACCAGGGTGATCGACTCGGGGTGGATCGAAAACACCGACCGCAGGTCGGTCTGCGGGCCCCTGTCGGCCCATTCGGCCAGACCGTGATACGCCTGATACTGCCGGTCGGACTGCACGGTCCCAAAATCGAGATCGCCTCCGAGCACGGCGTTGATGTTGTAGACCGACCCCCCTGTCGCTTCGACGGTAGCCTTGATTTGGTGGACCGTCGCCTTCCCGTTGACCATCCGGGCAATGGCGCCGCCGGTGGGGTAATAGATCCCGGTGACCGAGCCGGTGCCAATGGTGACGAATTGCACGTTCCTGCGCCTGCACCCCGCGATCGCAATGCAGACGATACACACTATAGCCAGTCGGTGACTGATCGGATTCATCGGCACCCTATCGAGACACATCCATCAACGTGCCCGGCGGTCCTTTACTGCGGCAGCGCCGAGGCAATCTCGGCAATCCCCACCCCCAGAAGGGCACGGGCGATGGGGTCCAGCTCGGCTTCGTCACCCACCAGGTGGAACGTGCGGTGGATGTGAACGATGCTTTGCCCGGGGGCCAGGGCCGCAGCGGGAGAGGAGGTCTCCAATTCATAGAACGGCCCCAGCGGCTTGGCGCCGGGTTCGGGCGGGCCATCGTTGTATGCGTTGATCACGTCGCCACGGTAGGGCTCGTCCTGAAGCTCCCACATCGAGTTGACGTAATCGGACACATCGTCTGGCTTGTTGTACTGAACGACCGTCAGGACTTTTCCGGCCGCGTCGTAGCTGCCCGCCACGTCTCTGGCACGCTGCGGAGACAATCCGATCTTGCTTCGATGTTGTCCGTCGCCACTGAAGAACAAGACCCCATCCTTGGCGACCAATCGCGAGGCCGGCACCTTGCCGAAGTACGCATCGTTCACGATCGGACCGAGTTGACTCTCAGGCCCGACGTTGTACGGGATGACCGCCGTCGTCTGAGGCGACGGATTGAACATTCCCAGAATCCAGATCGACAGCAGTCCCGTCTCTTTCCTCCAACGCTCGCTCCCAACATTCGTGATTCGGTTGTTCGACTCGAATGCCACCATCTGCACCGAAGCGCCGACCGGCACACCGAGCCGCTCCAAAGCCTGCTCGCGATCCAACACGCGAACCTCGCGGTCCACCTGAACGTCGAAGGAGGTGCCGGAGTAGTTCTCGAGCCTCATCGTCTTGCGGAGTGCGGCCGAATCCCGAGACTCCGAGATCAATTCAAACGGTTCGGTATCGATCGGCGCCGGGGTTTGCCAGTGGTCCAGATCAAATGGGACGCCCGGCTCGAAGAAGATGGAGAATTGCCCGCCCTCCGGGCCGAGCCAGAAGCGGTCCTCTCCGCCGAACGGGTTCATGTGGGCCAGCGTCTCGCCTGAGGCGATCAGTTCCCGATTGATCCACCCGAAGCTGCTGCCGCCGGGCCCGCCGGCGGTGCTGGTCATCACGCGACCCTGCATGGCCGGCAGGACGACCGCCTGGGCTTCACCGGAGCGATCCTGCAAGACGACGACCTCGGTGTGCTCCTGCAGAAAGGCCACATCGTCGGCAAAGGTAGCATCCTCGGTGTGCCAATCGGCCGGTGCGCACCCCGCCAAGGCCAAGGCCGTCAGAAGCAATCCCATCGTTCTTGTGCCCATCTTCGGTCTCCCTTCACTTACCTGGCAGTCCATGGATCCGCAGCGCTCCAGACGCAACGGGCGTCACGCCGAGCCTCTCAACCATAGCCGATCCGGACCGCGCAATCAAGACTTCTTGGCTGCCTCTGACGCATTCTCGCACGTCCGTCGGGTGGTTTTTCCTTGACCGCACGCGAGCGATTCGTTATTGATTAGCGACTCTTCGTGGCCGCTTTGCGGGCGTCGCGTCGTACCGATCGACCGAGAAAGCGTTTCCCGGCGGGGCCCGACGGGACAGTGACAGGTGACCTTGTGGACGAACGACATGTGCGAATCGGATTGGTCGGCTTTGGGACGGTCGGCACCGGCGTTGCCAGGCTGATCCATGAAAACGGCGACGCCATCGCCGAGAAGACCGGCGTGCGCCTGGAACTGGGCTGCGTGGTGGACGTGGACACGACAACGCCTCGTCCGGTTCCGTTGCCGGACGGCGTGCTGACCAATGACATCACTCGACTTCTGGCCGATGACAGCATTGCCGTCGGTGTCGAGCTGGTCGGAGGCACGAACGTGGCCAAGACGATCCAGCTCGACATGCTCCGGGCGGGCAAAGACGTCGTCACGGCGAACAAGGCCCTGCTGGCCGAGCACGGCGCCGAACTCTATCGGGTGGCTCGCGAGTGCGGCCGGTGCATCGCGTTCGAGGCCAGTTGCGCCGGCGGCGTCCCCATCATTGGGGCCATTCGCACGGGCCTGGCGGCCAACCGCATCCAGGCGATGTACGGCATCGTCAACGGCACCTGCAACTACATCCTCTCGAGCATGAGCGCGAAGGGCGAGGCGTTTGCCGCAGCGCTGGGCCAGGCCCAGGAGCGAGGGTTCGCCGAAGCGGACCCGACGCTCGATATCACCGGCGGCGACAGCGCCCATAAGCTCGCCATCCTCGCTTCCATGGCCTTCGGATATGAGATTGCCCTGGATGACATCTTCGTCCAGGGCATCGACGCCATCGCTCAGGAGGACATTCGATACGGCCGGGAGATGGGCTATTGCCTCAAGCTCCTGGCCATCGGCCTCAAGAACGAACGGGGCAAGGTCTCGCTACGAGTCCATCCGTCGTTCATCGCGGCCAACTGCTCCCTGGCGAGGGTCGAGGGCTCATTCAATGCGATCAGCATCTTCGGCAGCGCCGTGGGCGAGACGCTCTATTACGGGCGTGGGGCCGGTATGATGCCGACGGCCAGCGCCGTGGTCGCCGACGTTCTCGACGTCGCACTGGGCAACTCCCGAACGACGTTCCAGCATCTGCGGCTGAAGCCACGAGAGGACGTCATTCCTCTGATCGAGGACATCAATGATTCCGTTAGCCGGTTCTATATCCGGGTGATGGCCCAGGACGCCCCCGGCGTCGTGGCCTGCTACGGCCGGATCCTGGGCGACCACCAGATCAGCATCTCCGGCGCTCTGCAACATGAGGGCCGGGGTCCGGACAACACGGTGCCGGTCGTGATCACGACCCACCCAACACAGGAACGGAACATGGCGGCGGCGCTGGCGGAACTGGCCGAGTCCGACCTTTTCACCGGTCGGCCGGTATGCATTCGGATTGAGGACATTCCCGAGGACCGGGATGTTTGAACGCCGACGAGATGCGCCTATCGGCGTCTCTCGCGCCGTGGAACCCAAATCAGGTAAGGCATGACGAAATACGTGATCATCGTTCCGGACGGAGCGGCCGACGAACCGATCGACCTGTTCGACGGCAAGACGGCCCTCGAAGCGGCCGAGACACCCCATATGGACCGCATTGCCGTGCAGGGCCGGCAAGGACTGGTACGGACGGTTCCCGATGGCATGGAGCCCGGCAGCGACGTCGCGCAGATGAGCCTGCTGGGTTACGATCCGCTGCAATCCTATACCGGGCGGGCTCCCATCGAGGCGGCGGCCCAGGGGATCAGGCTCGGGGCCTCCGACTGGGTCTTTCGCTGCAACCTGGTGACCGTCGCCGACGGCCGGATGGCCGATCACAGCGCCGGGCACATCTCGACCGAGGAGTCGGCCAGCCTGCTCGAGGCGTTGCAGGCAGAGATGACCGACAAGCATCTGTCGCTCCACACCGGGGTCAGCTATCGACATCTGCTGGTCTGTCGGGACATGGACTTCGACGTTCGAACGTATCCGCCGCACGACTTTCTCGGTACGTCCGTGGAGAAGCTGCTGCCCCGAGGCAAGGGGGCAGACCTGCTGATCGAGTTGATGAACCTCTCGCAACAGGTCTTTACCGGCCACGACGTCAACCGGGTTCGCCGCGACCTCGGCGAGAATCAGGTCAGCTCGATCTGGCTCTGGGGCCAGGGCAAGCGGGCCCATCTGGAGAGTTTCCGAAGGCGTTTCGGGCTGAGCGGCGTGGCGATCACCGCCGTCGATCTGGTGCGCGGACTGGCCAAACTGGCGGGGTTCGATCTGATCGAAGTCCCCGGCGCTACAGGGCTGTTCGATACGAACTACCAGGGCAAGGCCGCTGCCGCAATCGAAGCCCTGCAGGACTACGATCTGGTCTTCGTTCACATTGAAGCGCCGGACGAGGCCTCACACGGCGGCCAGGCCGAGATGAAGAAGGCGGCGATCGAGCGGGTGGACGCCCACATCGTCGGTCCCGTTCTGGAGGCCCTGAAAGGGTTCGAGAGTTGGCGCATTCTGGTCCTGCCCGATCATCCGACGCCGGTCCGCCACGGCGCGCATTCGGCTGAGCCGGTCCCCTTTGCCATGGCCGGTACGGGGGTGACCGGCATTGTCCAACTCGGATTCGGCGAATCCAACGCCGCCAAGTCGGGCGTCCGAATCGACAACGGGCATGAACTGATGGAGTACTTCCTCAAGAGCGCCGTTTGATGAAACGCACAGCAATCACAGAAGCCCTGTCGCACGCGCGGCTGACATGGCAGAAGGGGACAAGATGAAAGTTGTGAAGTTTGGTGGTTCTTCCCTGGCCGACGCCGGGCAGATCCGAAAGATCGTCGATATCGTCAAATCCGATCCGGATCGGCGGATCGTGGTGGTCTCAGCGCCGGGCAAACGGTCTCCGGACGACGTCAAGGTCACCGACATGCTCATCGCCTTGGCGAACGCCGTGATCGCCGGGGGACCGTATGCAACCGAACTCAAGGCGGTGGTCGAACGGTACGCCGGAATCCAGCGGGACCTGCGTCTCAGCGAAACCGTCGTCTCCGAAATCGAGGCGGATTTGCGGGGCCGGATCGCGCAACGCTCCGACAACGACGCTCAGTTCGTCGATACGATCAAGGCGTCGGGCGAAGACAACAACGCCAAGATCGTCGCGCAGGTCTTCGTCAGCCAAGGTGTAGCGGCCCGTTACGTGGATCCGAAAGAAGCCGGCATGTTGCTGAGCAATGATTTCGGCAACGCCCAGGTTCTGCCGGAATCCTTTGAGAACCTCAGGACGCTGCGAGAAGAGACGGACGTGCTGATCTTCCCCGGGTTCTTCGGCTACACCCGGCACGGCCAGGTCGCGACCTTTCCGCGCGGCGGATCGGATATCACCGGTGCGATCCTGGCAGCGGCTGTCGAGGCCGACGTCTACGAAAACTTCACCGATGTCGATTCGGTCTTTGCGCTGGACCCGCGTATTGTGCCCGAAGCGCCGCCCATCGGTCTGCTGACGTTCCGCGAGATGCGGGAGCTGTCGTACGCCGGCTTTGGCGTGTTTCACGATGAGGCCATTGTCCCGGCCGTCCGAGCCAGGATTCCGATCTGCATCAAGAACACCAATCAGCCGGAGGCGCCGGGAACCATGATCGTCGCCGACCGGAAATACGAGCATGGAGAGATCACGGGCGTCGCCAGCGCCGACGGATTCAGCGCGGTCTATCTGCGCAAGTACATGATGAACCGCGAGCTGGGTTTCGGCCGGCGCCTGCTTCAGATCCTCGAGGATGAACGATTGTCGTTCGAGCACGCTCCGTCCGGGATCGACGACATGTCCGTCATTCTGCGAAGCCAGCAACTGACACCGGTGAAGGAGGCGCAGACGCTCGATCGCATTCGCGCCGAGCTGAAGGTCGACGACATCGCGATCGAGCACGGCCTGTCGTTGATCATGGTCGTCGGCGAAGGCATGCGGTACGCCGTCGGCGTGGCCGCCAGAGCCTGCGCGGCTCTGGCCGATGCCGGCGTCAATATCGAGATGATCAACCAGGGGTCCTCGGAAATCAGTATCATGTTCGGCGTCAAGGAGATCGACCGCAAGAACGCCGTCCACGCCCTGGGCCACGCCCTGCTCAAGATCGACAAGAAGCATTGACGGAACGGCGAAGACAGCCCCGTGTGTTGAGTCGACGCTTGCGAGCCGCATTCATCAGTGCGATGCTCGTCGGCGTCATTCTGCTGGTGTGGCTCGATCGTGGGGTTGTCGCACCTCGGCGGCGCATTGGAAGCGGTTTGGCCGAGCAAACGGCCGCCAGCGACAGGGCTCGTTATCACGGACACACCTTTGCTGTGGCCGGCGTTGTGGATGGCGACACTCTGGATGTCGCCGCACCTGACGGCGGACGTGCGACAACCCGTGTCCGGCTGCTGGGGATCGACGCGCCGGAGGCCCGTGACGGAGACCAGCAGCCGGCCCATTTTGCGGCCGAGGCGACTGCGTTCGCGCGGCAGTCTCTCGCCGGTCGGCGGGTGACCCTGCACCTCGACGAAAACGGCCGCACGCGCGGCACTTATGGGAGACTGCTCGCCTACGCGGTGTTGCCCGACGGCACGGCGTTTAACGAAACACTGGTTGCCGAGGGCTATGCATATGCCGACCTGCGATTCAAGCACGGCTTCTATCACAAGTACCGGCAATTGGAGGCCAGCGCCCGGGCGTTGAACAAGGGGCTGTGGGCCGAGGCGACGCGGGACGATCTGCCGGCTTGGCTTCAGCGGATGCGGCCCGACCTGCTGGCCGACTGATCTCGTGCAGCAGCCGACGGAGGACTACAGGTTGTACTCCTTGATCTTGCGATAGAGCGTCCGCTCGCCGATGCCGAGAATCTTGGCGGCCTTCTCGCGGTTGCCTTCCGTCTTAGTCAGGGTGTCGATAATGGCCTTCTTCTCGAGATCGTTCAGGGAGACGCCCGCCAAGTTTGCCGGTGCGGCGGTGACACCGGTCAACTGGCGCCGGCGTGAGATATCGGGCGGGATATCCTGAACGTCGAGACGGTCGCGATCGCACATCACGACCATCGTCCGCACGGCGTTCTTGAGCTGCCGGATGTTGCCCGGCCAGTCGTGGTTCGTCAGGATGTGCATCGCGGCATCGGTCAGGCCGCTGACCTTCGAACCGATCTCGTCTGCGGCCTCCTGCACGAAATGCTCTATGAGCGGGGGAATGTCCTCCGGACGCTCCCGAAGGGGCGGCAGGGAAACATTGACGCCTTTGATGCGAAAATACAGATCCTCGCGAAACTTGTTCTGCGCAATCAGTTCGTTGAGACTGTGATTGGTTGCACTGATGATTCGCACGTCGACGGAGATCGCCTTGTTGGAGCCGACCGGAATGACCATGCCGTCTTCGAGGACGCGGAGCAGTTTGGCCTGCATGGTCAGAGGCATGTCCCCAATCTCGTCGAGAAACAGCGTGCCCTCATCGGCGATCTCGAAGAGGCCTTTCCGATCCGTGTTGGCGCCGGTAAACGCCCCTTTGACGTGGCCGAACAGTTCGCTCTCCAGCAGCGTTTCTGTCAGGCCGGCGCAGTTGACCGGCCGGAACGGCTTGTTCCGACGCAGCGAATTGTCGTGGATCGCACGGGCCAGCAGTTCTTTGCCCGTTCCCGACGCCCCTTCGATCAGGACCGAGATGTTCGTTGGCGCGACCCGCCGAACGATCTCAAAGATTCTCTGCATGACCGGGCTGTTGCCCATGATGCCTTCAAAGAGGAAGTGCTCCTGATTTGACTCGGTCTGCGCGCGCCGAACGTCGGCGCCGACGGCCCGGCGGCTGGCCTGCTCGACCAGGGTCCTCAACTGGTCGATGTCGAGCGGCTTGACCAGGTAATCGAACGCCCCCTGCTTGATCGCCTCTTTGCAGTTCTCTATGGTCGCATAGGCGGTAATCAGGATCACTTCCGTCGAGTCGCTGTTCTGCCTCGCCTGTCGAAGCACCTCCAGGCCGTCCGCCTGGCCTTCGAGCTTGAGGTCCGTGACCACCACGTCCACCCGTCGGCTGCCCAGCACCGCGATGGCGTCCTCGCCAGTGTAGACGGCCAGCGCTTTGACGGGCAGTCGGTCCAGGGCCTCGACGATTCCATCGGCATGGTCTCGCTCGTCATCAACCACCAGGACTACGGGGATCCGTTCGGTCATGCCGTCACCTCGTTCGATCCGGCATCGACGCCGGCCAGCGGCAGTTCGATGGCAAACAGAGTCCCTTTGGCCGGCTCGCTGTGCACTGAGATCGTGCCGCCATGAGACTCGACGATCTTCTTGGCGGTCGCCAGGCCAAGGCCTGTTCCACCCGAGCGCGACGACTGGTACGGACGGAACAGCGTCGGCAGCCGTTCGGCGGGAATCCCCCTGCCGGTATCACTGATCTGGATGAGGGCCTTGCCCGGCTGCCGATGCGTCCGAACCATCAGTTCGCCGCCCGCATCCGTCGCCTGCTGGCCGTTGATCAGCAGGTTCAGCAGGACCTGCTTCAATGCCCCCGCATCCACCCGACACGGCAGAGGTTCGGGCGCAAGACTGTGTCGCAGCCTCAGCGAATGGCTGAACGCCTGCGGGAGATAGAAATCGATCATGTCGCCGACCAACTCGTTCAGGTCCATCGTGACCAGTTGCAGATCGGGCCGTCTGACATACCGAAGGAAGCCATCGACAATCTGTTCGAGCCGGTCCGTTTCCTTCTCAATGACGGTGATCTTCCGCATAGCGCCGGCCACGTTGTGCTGGCTACGGTCCGCCGACGGCTTGCGTGGCTCGCGCAGATCGACGGCTTCCAATGCTTCTCTCGTCAGTTTGAGATTCACCTTGATCGTTGAGAGCGGGTTCTTGATCTCGTGCGCCAGCTCGCCGGTGAGCCGCGTCAACATCTCATCGGCGTGGGCCTGCGCAGCGCGGGCCGCCCTCTCCCGACGCCTGGCCCTGCGAAGCAGAACCGCAGCGACCGGGACAACGATCAGAAGAGTCAACATGACTCCGCCTACGAACGGTCTCACGCGTCTGTCACTCCGCTTGGCCTATGCTCTGTGACGAAGAGGCTTAGCGCTTCTCCTGGGGCCGGGGTCTCCTCTCTTCCTTGATCCCAAGTTCGGCCAAGGCCGCACGGCGCGAAAGCTTGAGCCGGCCTTGATCGTCGATCGAGATGAGCTTGACCGGTATGAGGTCGCCGAGTTTGCAGACGTCCTCAACCTGTTTGACGTAGCCTTCGCTCAACTCGCTGATGTGGCAGAGCCCCTCAACCCCGGGCACGATCTCGACGAACATGCCGAAGTCTTTGATCGAGACCACCTTGGCGTCTTTGTAGAGACGCCCCACCTCCGGTGGTTGGGTCATCGCTTCGATCATCGCCTTGGCTTTGAGATGGCCGTCGCCACCGACGCAACTGATGAAGACCGTGCCGTCCTCCTCGATCTCAATCGTCGTATCGGTCTGCTCCTGAAGGCTTTTGATCATCTTGCCTCCGGGCCCGATGACCTTGCCGATGAACTCCGGATCGATTTCGACGGTGATCAGCTTCGGCGCGTACTGGCTCAGTTCGGCCCGCGGCGTGCTGATTGCTCGGTTCATCACATCGAGGATGTGGAGGCGCGCGCCCTTGGCCCGTTCCAAAGCCTCGACCATGATCTGGTGGGCAAGCCCCTCGGCCTTGATGTCCAACTGGATGGCGGTGATCCCCTCGGTCGTTCCGGCGACTTTGAAATCCATGTCCCCGAAATGATCCTCTTCGCCGATGATATCGGTCAGCAGCTCATATCGTCCGCTTTCGTCACTGACCATGCCGACGGAGATACCGGCGATCGCCCGGCTGATCGGCACGCCTGCGTCCATCAGGGCCAACGACCCGCCGCAGACCGACGCCATCGAACTGGATCCGTTCGATTCGGTGATGTCGGAGACCAGACGCACGGTGTAGGCGAACTTGTCCTCCGGCGGCCGCATGTACTCAAGGGCCCGCTCCGCCAGCGCCCCATGGCCGATCTCGCGCCGGCCCGGTCCGCGGATCGGTTTGACCTCACCGACCGAAAACGGCGGGAAGTTGTAGTGGTAGGTGAAACTCTGGCTGTACTCATCCAGCAGGCCGTCGATGATCTGGGCGTCGCGGATCGTGCCGAGGGTCACACTGACCAGTGCCTGGGTCTCTCCGCGAGTAAACAGGGCCGAACCGTGGTTTCGGGGCAGCAGGCCCACTTCGCAGTCGATCGGCCGGACGTCGCCATTGCCCCGGCCGTCGGGACGCTTGCCCTCGAGAATCATCTGGCGAACGACCTCGCATTCGATCTTCGAGAGGATCCGCTTCATCATCGCCGGCTCGATGACCGGCGCGGCGGACTCGGATGAACCCTCCGGCACCGTACAATAGCGGGTCCGTACCTCATCGAGGAACTCGTTGACGGCGTTGTTTCGCTCCTGCTTGCCGGGAATGTCCTTCAGTTCGCGAAGCCGGCCCGAAATCTCGGCCTTGACCCTCGCGTACAGGTCCTGATCCAGCTCCACCAGCGGGATTTCCTTCTCAACACCCGCTTTCTGCTGAAGTTCCTCGATCATTTCCACCACGTCGCCAACGACTTCATGGGCCTTGGCAATGGCCTCGGCGACGACCTGTTCGCTCAGCTCCTTGGCACCGACTTCCAGCATATTGATCGCTTCTTTGCGGCCGCCGACCAGGACGTTCATGTCGCTCTGCTCGGACTGCTGGTGCGTCGGATTGATGACGAATTCCCCATTGACCCTGCCGAGACGGCACGTACCGATCGGGCCCTGAAACGGAATCTTGCTGATCGACAGCGCCGCGCTGGCGCCGATCATGGCCGGAACGTCCGGATCGTTCTCCCGGTCGGCGCTGAGTACGGACGCAGAAATCTGAACCTCCTGGAAATACCCATCCGGAAACAAGGGCCGGATCGGTCGATCGATCATGCGGGCCGTCAAGATCTCTTTGGTGCTCGGCCGGCCTTCTCGCTTGATGAAACCACCAGGGAACTTCCCGGCGGCACTGTGCTTTTCACGATAATCGACGCTCAGAGGGAAGAAATCGATATCCTCAAATCGCGGAGGGGCCGTCGCCACCGCCACAAGAACGACGGTGTCGCCGTATCGCACCATGACGGCCCCATGGGCCTGCCGGGCGATCCGCCCTGTTTCGATCGTGAGCGTTCGGCCCCCGATCTCTCTGGAAACACTATGAACTTCCGACATAACAGCCTCACTTGGTTTATGCGTATGTGCGTCACACAGAAGACATCCCGCCTTCCGTACGCAACCATCGCGTCCACAGGGTGTGAACGGCTCCGGCCCGTCGCAGGGATACACAGGATTATGCTATTTTCGTAACCCAAGGCGGGAGATAATGGTCTGGTAACGCTTGACGTCCTTGTCCCGAACATACCTCAACAGCGCCGAGCGGTTGCCGACCATCTTGAGCAGACCGCGACGGGAGGAGTGATCCTTGGGATGGGCCTTGAGATGTTCCGTCAGGTCGTTGATCCGCTTGGTCAACAGTGCGATCTGCACTTCGGGGGACCCGGTATCCCCTTCTCGCGTCTCATAATCTGTGAGAATCCGGCCTTTTTGTTCTTTCGTCAGCATGCTTTCCTAATGCCCTTCATGGTTCGCCTCACTTGAGGTTCGCTGAATACACGAATATGAATCCTTTAATCTAAACCAGTTGTGAGAGTCTTGGCAAGCTTTTTTTGCCGGCTCCAGGCCAAAAAACGCTCCGCCGACCCCCTTGGGACGGTTGCCCAGAGCAGTGGAATGCAGAGGCGTTCAATCGCGCTGCCGGTCTTCACCGCCCTTGGCGTCGAGGAAGGCCTGGAGGATCTCGGCAGCGGCTACGGCATCGAGCCGGTCCCGCCTGCGGGCCTTGGACAGCCCTGCCGATTCGAGCTTCTCGGCCGCGCCGAAACTGCTCAGTCGCTCGTCCTGCAGGTGGACGGCAAGGCCGAGATGGCGGCCAAGCCTGTCGGCGAAGGCCCTGACCTTGGCGGCCTGGGGGCCTTCCGAGTCGTCCATGTTCAGTGGCAGGCCGAGAACGATCCCCCCGACCCCCTCAGTGTGAACAATCCTGGTGATTTGGCTCAGGGCATCCTTGCGACCGTCCAGCACGCACAGAGGCGAAGCGATGGTTTCCCGGGCGTCGCAGATGGCCAGGCCAATCCGTCGGCTCCCGTGGTCGATTCCCAGGTATCTCATCGCATAGGTCCTGTCCGGAGGCTGTCCTACAGGAATTCGCTGCGGTTGTGCGACTCGATCAAGGCCAGAAGCTCCTTGAGTCTCTCGGTCTGGTCGGCTCGGCAGACCAGCGTCGCGTCCTGCGTGTGGGCGACCACCACGCCGTCGAGACCGATCGCAGCGATCAGGTGGCCTTTGTCTTCGGTTACAATGATGCTGTTGGCGCAGTCGAGCAGTTCGCTGGCATCGGCGACCACAACGTTGCCGCGGGTGTCCGATTCGATGATATCGGCCAGTGCGGCAAACGATCCCAGGTCCAGCCAGCGACAATCGAGTCGAATGGTGCAAACCTTTTGGGCCCTCTCCATGACCGCATAGTCGATGCTGACCTTGGGCAACCTGGGGAATTGCTCTTTCAGCACGGTTTGCTGATCGGGCGTATCCCAGGCCGACGCGATGCGACGCAGTGGATCGGCGGTATCGGGCACGAACTGCGTCAGGTTCTTCAGAATCGTCCCGGCTCTCCAGACGAACATTCCTGAGTTCCAGAAGTACCGGCCGTCGGCTACGTAGTCCCGGGCCGTGGACAGGTCGGGTTTCTCCTTGAAGGCTTCAACTGAGTGAACGGTGTTCCGGCATCCGTCGCAATCGCGTGGATCGCCGCACTTGATGTAGCCGAACTGCGTGCTGGGATGCGCAGGCTTGATTCCAAACGTGACGAGGGCGTCGGGATTCGCTTCGACGAACGCCAAGGCGTCGCGGAGGGCATCCTGCAGGACTGTGGCCGGTTCGAGCAGTTGATCGGCGGTCACAACCGCCATCGTCGCCGCCGGGTCGGTCTTGGCAAGCACCGCAGCCGCCAGCCCGATCGCCCCGGCGGTATCTCGCACTGCCGGCTCGGCGATCACGTTGCCCGACGGCAGCCCCGGAAGGTCCTCGCGGACCACGTCGACGTAGTCCGCATTGGTCAGGACGATGATGTTGCGGGCGTCGAAAACCGGCCCGATCCGCTCGAAACAGCGTTCGAGCAGCGTCCGCCCATCGAGGAGCTTGAGAACCTGCTTGGGCTTCTTCTGTCGGCTCAGCGGCCAGAGCCTCTTGCCGGTGCCGCCGGCCATGATTACGGCGTAATTCATCTCACGATCCTTCTCCAACCTGCATCGGGGGCGGCGACAGGCCGCACTATGCCGGAACCATTCGGACTTCGGTCGGCTCCGTGGCGTCCTTGACGAGCGAAAACCGCCCCGAAAGCCGCCGGCCGCCCTGCTCGGCAGCAACCTCATAATCGCCCAGAAAACCCTCGATTGGGGCCCGGCCGTCGGCGCCGTTTTCCGCCGTCTCCTGGGTCCACCATCTGCGCTTGATCCGATCGGCAAGCCGCTCGTATACCGGCTTGGGCGACATGTCGTCACGGATCAGGCCTGCCGGTGCTCCCTGCCAGGCGCCCTGGTCGCTGAAATCCCACCACGTGACGGCTTCAACGGCCGGGTGGCTGAAGAGCACGGTGTAGAACTCGGCCGCACGTTCGGCTTGTTGCTCTTCGCCTTCGCCCGTTGTCGTCCAGCCCGACGCACTCTTGGGTCCGGAGACCAGGGTCGTCTCGGTGAAGTGCAGCGGCTTGCCGTATTGAGCGAACCGCTCGCACACCTCCCAGGTTCGAGCCGGTCCCCAATAGCCACTGTGCATGTGGGACTGGATGCCGATGACGTCGTACAGGGGCTTCCGATCCTCGTCCACAAGCCGCGAAATGACCTTCTCTTCGAAGGTGGGGTCCGTCCGGTAGTCGTTGATGATGAGCGTTGCGTCGGGGTTCGCCTCTCGGGCAGCCCGGAAGGAGCGGCGGACATACTCGCCGATCCCCGTCTTTGCGATGGCTTCTGTCAGTTTGGGGGCATTGCGCTTCGCCTCTTCCCGGTCATAGTGCGTGGCTTCGTTAACAACGTCCCAGATATCGATGTTGCCCTTAAACCGCTTCACACACCGAGCAATCCGCTCAATCTGAAGTCGCATGACCTCCTCGAACGTGCCAGTCAGCCATGGTGGATCGTACCAATTCCAGGCCAGAGGATGCCCCTTGGTTGTGATCCCTTGGGACTTGCACCAACGGATGACTTTCTCAGAGCGTTCGTCTGAACTATCCGCTGGGTACGTCCATGAGTTGGTCCTCTGGAGTTCGTATCTCCACCAGTAGAACGGCATCGTGGCGAAGTTCAGCAACTCGGCAAATCGGTCGGCATAGGCGGCGTTGTCTTCGGGCGTTCGGCAGCGACCCAGTTTGAAGATGTTGCACCCGAATAGAAACGCGTGTCTGGTCTGACGGATGTGCAGCTTCGTTCCCGCCGGCAAGGGCTGCCCGCCGGGACCGAGGACTCTCAGGGTGGTTTTGCCTTTGCGGTGCTTTGCGATTCGATCGTCGGCCTCGCCGAGTATCTCGGCGGTCGGTGACAGCCCGGCCCGACCGACGCCCGACGCGCCTATCATCCACGCGGCCCCCGTGCCTGCTGTGAGCCGCAGGAACTCCCGGCGATTGACGTCTCCAGCCATAGTCAAGCCCTTCAGTGATGAATCCGACAACTGACGCCCTACACTCGCGTCAGATGGGCGTATTGTAGCAGGAGCGACTTGGTTTGTCCCGTGTTGAACTGGACGGTGACCACGCTGTTGGCGCCCATGTCGGCATACTTACGGACGCGGCCCAGTCCGAAGGTCTTGTGACGCACGAGCTGCCCCGGAGCGAACTCCGGCTCCGCCTGTTTCGCGGGCGCCGGCCGCGAGGCCAATCGCGGCCGACGGCCGTACCCGTCGAAAGAATCCTCGTCGCCTTCCGGCTCCTCGTCGTTCGGGACGACGGAATCGAGCCCCAGCTCGAACAGGAATGGAGAGGCCACGGTGCGAAGGAACTGCCCTCGGACCGTGCGGTACCGTGCATAGCTCAGGTACAGATTGATCCGGGCCCGCGTGACGCCGACGAAGAAGAGCCGGCGCTCCTCTTCGAGCTCGTCGCCGTCGCCGTTGCCCCGCTCGTGCGGGAGCAGGCCGTCTTCAAGTCCGATGATGAAGACATGGTCGAATTCGAGCCCCTTAGCGGCGTGGAGCGTCATCAGGGCGGCCCGTTCGCTCGTGGCCTCATAGGCATCGGTGTCGCTGAACAGGGCGATCTGCTGGAGGTAATCGAGCAACGACGGCTCGGTCGTCTGCTGGTCGTAGGCGGCCGCGGCATTGATCAGTTCGGTGACGTTCTCCAATGCGTCCTGGCCGTCCTGGCCGGTCCCCTTGAACGACTGTTCGAGGCCGGACTCGCGGAAGACGCGTTCGGCCAGCGGCGCGACCGGGCCCACGATGTCTCGCCGCAGCTTGTCCAGCAGGCAGGAAAAGGCCATGAGTCTGGTCCTCGCCGCCCCGCTCACCTCCGCAACCTGGTCGGCTCGGGCCAGCGCCTGCGACAAGGCCAGCCCGTGGCTGACAGCAAACGCCCTGACGCGGTCCACAGTGACTTTGCCGATCCCCCGCGTCGGCGTGTTGATGATCCGCAGCAGCGCAACCTCGTCGGCCGGATTGGCCAGAACCTTCAGGTAGGCCAGCAGGTCGCGAATTTCCTTGCGATTGTAGAACTCCACGCCTCGGACAACCTGATAGGGAACGCGATGCCGCACGAATGCCTCTTCGAGGGCCCGGCTCATCGCGTTGACCCGATAGAACACCGCGATCTGCCCGGCCGGGACCTTCTGCGCGAGCAGGGTATCGACCTGGCTCGCCACGGCGTCCGCTTCGGCCGCCTCGTCCTCATGGCCTTCGACGCAGACTCTGCCTTCGTCGGTCCGGACGGCGACGAGGGCCTTCTGCTTGCGATTGGTGTTTCGAGCGATCAGGTTGTCGGCCACCCGCAGAATGGCGGCGGTGCTGCGGAAATTCTCTTCGAGCTTGACGACCACCGCCTGGGGCCAGTCCTTCTCGAAGGCAAGGATGTTGCGGATGTCGGCGCCGCGCCAGCGATAGATCGACTGGTCGGGATCGCCGGTGGCGCAGATATTGCCGTGCGGCAGCGCCAGGGCCTTGGCAAGGCGATACTGCGCGTGGTTGGTGTCCTGGTACTCATCGATGAGCAGGAACTGGAACCGGTTCGACAGCTCGGTGCAGACCGCCGCATCGCTCTCCAGCAGAAACGCGACCTTCATCAGCAAATCGTCGAAATCGAGGCCGTTGCGCTCGGCCAGGATTCGCTGGTAGTGTGTGTAGACCTGGGACAGCGTCCGCGAGAAGAAGTCCTCGGCCCGTTCCTGAAACGCTTCCGCGTCGATCAGCTTGTTCTTCAGAGTGGAGATGGCGTCGAGCATGCGGGCCGGCGGGAAGTTCGTTCCGTCGAGACCGCAATCCTTGATCGCCTGCTTGACGCACTTGCTCTGGTCGGCCGAGTCGTAGATGCTGAAATTCGATCGGATGCCGGCGGCCTCGGCATAGCGGCGGAGAATGCGCACGCACAGCGAATGAAACGTGCTGATATGCGCCCCGCCGGAAGCGCCCAGCCCGGCGGCCCGCTGGCGCATCTCCTCAGCGGCCTTGTTGGTGAAGGTGATCGCGCAGATGTTGTACGGCCGGACGCCGGAATCGACCAGGGCAGCGATGCGACACGTGATGACTCGCGTCTTCCCACTGCCCGGCCCGGCCAGGACCAGCAGAGGACCGTCCCGGTGGAAGATCGCCTTGCGCTGCGACGACGTCAGTTGTGCCAGAAGTGCCTCATCCATGCCCGATATCGGGTGATCCTCACCGCGTTCCCTGCTCCTGCATTTGCCTCAACTGCGTTTCAGTCTGCTCCAACTGCTCGTACAGCTCGGGTTTCTCAATCTGAATCCGGTCGAGCAGGCCCTGTCGGACGTAGTCGGGATAGGCCCCGCTGTGGAGGAACTGACCGACGGCAAAATACCGTAACACGGACATAGGGGGCAGGTCAACACGAAACTCGGGCTGGTGCATCTCGTTGTAGTAGTCGTAGACCTGCTGGGCCAGCCGCTCGCGTCCGGCAGCGGCGTCGTCATCGCGCATCGCGTACAGATAGTATCCCTCGGTGAGCAACTGCGAGATCTGCTCTCTCGCATCGTTGATGCCCAGGCTCTCCAACTCCTCTCTCCACCGGTTGATCGCGTACTGGTCCAGCGAGACGCGGAACTCCTCCAACGGATAACGCTTCCGCAACTGGTTGTAGATCTGCTGCGCCTCGGCTCTGAGCCCGCCCAGATAGAACGACAGAACGGCGTTCCTGAGCATATTGCGGTGGCCGTTTTCGAGCGATTCCTTTGTGGTGGGATCGTCTTCGTATCCGGCGATGATATCGAGCACGGCCTTGTTGTACGGGCTGAACATGCGCAAGTCCGGGCCGAGGAAGATGTCCTTCTCCAGGATCGGCACGCCGGGGTCGGCTATCTGTCTCTGTTGCTCGATCATTTCCGCAGGGCGCGACAGAATCATGATCTTGCCGTACCGGAAAAGATTCTGGAGGCTGTGAGCGACAATGCGCTGCGTATTCGTCTCGTATCGCCGCGCTTCATCGTCGTCCCTTTCCCCGGCCACGCTAAGGCCTTTGACCGCCCAGTAGATGGCATGGCTGTCGGGATGCCGCCAATCCAGGGGCGTATGCACGTTCGGGTCAGCGAAATCAATCGGCCCGTATTCCCGATTGATCTCGTGCATCCGCACCGGCTCCAGCTTCCAGGTGTGACGCAATTCGTAGGCTTTGGCAAGAAGGTCAAACCGCTGCAGCGCCGCCATGCCTCGGAAGCGATCGACCACGTCGAGAGCGGCCTGTGGAAACCCGGCAGCGTCATGGCGCATCGCCAGGTAGTTCTGGATGAGCTTCTGCTCGCCGGTGAACGGCTCGCCGATCTCACGCAACGCCTCGATGAACGGGGCCACATCGGGATCGTCGGCGATTCGAGCCCATTCGCCCGGCGCCGCAATGAGGGCTTCGAAGAACGCATCGTCATCCGCTGCAAGATGGTTGTCTTCGGAGCCCAGCAGCGGGCCGATCGCCTCGGCCAACTGGAGCTTGTAGTACTTGTGCGCATCGTCCGAGACCCCGCCGATCTTGTGCTGCAAGATACGGGCCAGTTCCCGGTAGAGCGGGAGGGCCTTGGGGTTGATCGGGATCCCCTTGTCGCGAAGGAGTTCGTAGCCGTTCCGGACCCAGCGCCAGCGCTGCTCCGGCTGCGATGCCGGGATGGCGACGGAAATGTTGTAGGCCATGTTCCAGGCGTGGAACTCCCAGACCGCCGCAAAGCGAGGCTGTAACGTCGTGATCCACTCGGCGAGCTGCTTGGCGTCGAAGAATTGACCTTCTTCCTTCAGTTTGTCGGCGCGCATCCAGAGAATATCGACGACCAGACCGCGGAACGCCCCCATCGCCACGGTCGCGAAGGCCAGGGACGGAGGCGCGTTCTCGAGCGGCTCATTGATGACGAGACCCATCTCCTGCCGCTGCGCGTTGATGTAGTCGAGCTGCGCGCCGGCGGCATAGAACAAGCCGACGGCAATCGCCAGACCAAGGACTATGATGAGAATGTCACGTCCACGCATGATCGATTCCACGATGCGGTCGAACCACATCGATTCAGTGTCTTCTGCAACCTCTCCCGGCGGCTCCGCGCTGCCGTCTCGTCACACGATAATCTTCGCCAGCTCGCGGAAGCTGAACACGATCAGGGCCAGCACCAGCAACAGGAACGCCTGGATACAGACCATGAGCAACAGGACGCGGCCGACGAACGACCACGCGATCAGGCGACCCGGCACCAGGAAACTGGTCGGGTTGTATCGGTCGAACTGGGGCAGCAGCCGGACCAGGGCGCCGATGGTATACGAATAGACCTGCCCCACACTGGCGCTGAGATACTCGAACGACTCGAGGACGAAGCCGCTGACGGTGGCCGTGAAGAAAATCACCAGACAGAACACAATCGCCACGGGGAACGAGAGGAAACTGGCGGCCAGCAATCCGAGACACGCCAGAAAGATGATGCGAAACAGGATCAGAAGCACGCCCCGAATGTAGTTGGCCGTGAATGTATCGGCCTTGTAGAGAATCTCAAGCCCGTCCTCCAGCGGGAAGATCACCGTCGTGCGATTGAGCGGGACGTTGAGAAAGCCCACGGCAAGATAGCCGTCGTCGGCAATGACGCGCGCGGGAACCTCGATCTCACGGAACGTTCGAATCGGATCGGCGCGATCCTCAGGCCAGATCGGCGTCTTGAAATCCCAGCCGTGACGGACCTGTCGCATGTCGCCGATCTGCCAGCGGCCGTACACCTGACCGTTGGGAGGCTCGACCGCCACATCGTACTTGAAACGAACGAAGATGCTCTGGTCCGGGTCGAGCGGCCGGACGTTCGGGAACTCCCAGACCAGCCCATCACCGACGGCGGCGGCCCGCTTCTCCAACTGCTTCCGCAGCGTCAGCTCCCGCAGGATCTCATCTTGAGGCAGCGTCGGGTACACCTCTCGCAACTGTCCGGTCCTCTCGAGCCGGTTGTAAAGGGCGATCACCTCATCCCGGACGTCCGGGGCCGGCGCCGCCAGCCCGGCCCGCGCGGTATAAAACTCGTTGTCGATCTCTCGAAGCGTGCTCTCCGACGCGTCGTAGAAGCCCGGCAAGAACACCACAAGGCCGTAGATGATGCCCGCGAAGAGTGTCACGAGAGCGACGTTAAGCGAAACGACGCCCAGCAGTTTCCCGAGCAGGAACTGATAGCGTCGAATCGGCTTGGTCGCGACCGTATAGATTTGGCGTTGCTCGATGTCGCTGCTGACCGTGAAGACCGACACGATGATCGTCAGCAGGCACAGCAGAAGACTGGTCAGGGAGAGGCCGTAACTGATGAACGTCTGAAGCCGTCCCTTGAGCGTGCCGTCTCCGGTGGCCGTCAGCCCGATAACGGGCAACAGAATAAGCAGCAAGACGATGAAGATCAAGGCGATCCTCATCCGCAAGGCCTGCCGGATCGTATTGACTGCAACCGCCCAGATCCTACCCATGACCACCCTCTTCGTCCTTGTGTCCCTGGTCCGGCTGCTCGGTCGAAGGCGGCGGCGCCTTGTCGGTCAGTGCATCCAGGACCCCTTTCCTGACCTGCTGGTCGTCGGGGACCTCGGCCACCTCGGACGGTGCGGATTTCGGCTGGGCCGGCGCCACCCCCTCGGTCTTCGCCGTCGAGGCCGGTTTCGTCAAATCGCCGAGAAGGTCCCTGTCGGGTTCGGGAGCGGCCACCTCGGTCGGCTGGGGATGATCCGTACGTGGCGGTTCGGCGGGCTTGGTTTCGGACACGCGGGCCGACACCAGCTTGTCGAGAATGCCGGCCTGCGATTTCTGGGCCATCAGGAAGTCGCCGATCTGGGTGGTGCTGACCGCCCCGCTGGTCGGTCGGGCCTGTTGCTGCGCCTCGACCACGGTATGAATGAAGAACGTCTCGAGTTTCTCCAGCGGACTGGTGATTTCGCATTCGGCGCGTTCGTCTTCGAGGATCTGCCGGATCTTGTCGACAGCCGCATCGCTTACGGCGCTGGTGACGATCTGTCGCTTGCCGCTTTGCTGCAGAAGCTCTTGGACCTGGCCCTCGGCTTGAATCCGGCCTCCATAGAGAATGGCAATGCGGTCGCACACGTCCTCGACGTCGGCCAGCAAATGGCTACAGAGCAGAATGGTCTTGCCGCGCTCGGCCAGTTTGAGGATCAGGTCTTTGATCTGGCGGGTCCCGATGGGGTCGAGTCCCGTCGTCGGCTCGTCGAGAATCAGCAGGTCCGGGTCGTTGATCAGCGCCTGGGCCAGACCGATGCGGCGCGCCATGCCCTTCGAATACATCCCGACCGGCCGGCTGGCGACGGCGCGCAGGCCGACCATCTCCAGCAAGGCCTCGATGCGCATCTTCCGCACCTTGGGGGCCAGGCCGAAGAGCCGCCCATAGAAATCGAGCGTCTCGCGGGCGTTGAGGAAGCGATACAGATACGACTCCTCCGGGAGAAAGCCGATCCGCCGGTTGATCTTCGGGTCCGCGCCGTCCCCGCCCAGCAGCAGCGCGTGGCCCTTGGTCGGGTGCAGCAGCCCCAGCAGCATCTTGATCGTGGTCGTCTTGCCCGATCCATTCGGTCCCAGAAGGCCGAACACCTCATTGTGGCGAATCTGCAGGTTCAGATCGTCGACGGCGTAGGCCTTGGCGCGCCCCCACCAATCGGAGAACACCTTGGTCAGCGAAATTGTCTCAACGGCGTAGTCCATAATCTATCGCACGCACTCCAAACGAATCCTCACGACCGGGAAGAGCCTTGGCCGCCCCACCGTTTCCTACGACACCGATCCGGACAAGTGCGAGTCATGGTCGAGGTTCTCACCATAGCGAACCAGCCGGGCGCTGTTGAACACCACCACCAGGGAGCTGGCAAAATGCAGGAACGCCGCCATGCTCGGTGGGATGAATTTCGCCAGCGAAATGCCGATCACGATGAAGGCAATGCCAAAGCCGAGGTTCTGGTTGATGACGTTTCGCGTCTTGCGCGAAACCTGCACGAGGAACGGGATGCGGCGCAGGTCGTTGTTCATCAGCGCGATCGAGGCCGAGTTGATGGCGACGTCGCTTCCGGCGGCCCCCATAGCGATGCCGAGGTCTCCGGCCGCCAGGGCCGGTGCATCGTTGATGCCGTCTCCGACCACGACCACCGTGTGCCCGTCGCGCTTGATCTGCTCGACGATGGCCAGCTTGTCCTGCGGCAGGCAGTGGGCTTTGTAGTCGGTGCAGCCCAACTCGCCTGCGACCCGGTTGGCGACCTCGCTGCGATCGCCGGTGAGCATGGTTACCCGCTTGATCCCGATCTCGACGAGTTCCTTGACCGCCCTCTGTGCTTCCGGCCGCGTCTTGTCTTGCAGGCCGATCCAGCCGATGCACCGCGTGCCCTTGGCCACGTACAGCGTGCTGAACCCTTGCTCTTCATCCAGGGCCGGATCGGTGATACCGGTGAAATCGACACCGTTCTCGCGCAGGAATGTCTCACGGCCGACCCGAACCTTGGCCGAGTCGACGGTTGCAGTGACGCCCTTGCCCGGCGTCTCTTCGAACTCCGTCGCCGCGGGCAGGGAGAGATTGGCTTCCTTGGCCACTTCCTGAAGCGCGCGGGCGGCCGGGTGTTTGCTTAGCTGCTCGGCGGCCGCCGCATCGGCCAGCAGCTCGGCCGGCTCGACGCCATCGGCGGGCGTCAGCTTGGTCACGTAGAGCCGCCCGGTGGTCACGGTGCCGGTCTTGTCGAAGACCAGGGCGGTCATCTTGCCGGCGATCTCAAGGTCCGCCACGTTCTTGACGAGCACGCCCAGTCTCGCGGCGGCCGAAATCGCAGCGACCATCGCCGTCGGCGTCGCCAGAATGATCGCGCAGGGACACGAGATGACCAGAATGGTAATCGCCTGATTGATGTCCCGCGTGAAGAACAGAACGATGGCCGCGATCATCAGGACGGTGGGAATATACCACATGATGTAGCGATCGATGATCCGCATGATCGGAATCTTCGTGTGCTCGGCCTGCATGATCAACGACTGAACCTTGCCCAGGGTCGTGTCCTGCCCGGCCTTGGTCACGCGGAGATCCATCGCACCGGTCAGGTTGTTCGTGCCCGCAAAGACCTGCATGCCGGGCACCTTGTCGACCGGCAGGGATTCGCCCGTGATCGTCGCCTCATTGACGCTGCTGAGCCCGCTGGCAACCTCGCCGTCGGCCGGAATGTTGTCGCCCGGACGCACGCGAATGAGGTCGCCCGGCTTCAGGGCGCTGACCTTGACCTCCTGCTCGGTACCGTCGGCGCTCACCAGATTGGCACGGGTCGGCGTCAGTTTGATCAGCGACTCGATGGACGCCCGCGCGCCGAGCGCCGTGCGCGTCTCGACCAGCTCGCTGAGCAGCATGAAGAAGCCGATCAGGCCGGCCGCCACGTACTCGCCGGTGGCGAAGGCGGCGACAATCCCCAGTGCCGCCAATTCGTCCATGTGCGATTTGCCCCGGATCAGGCTGAGCATCGCGTGGATGACGATGGGCAGGCCCAGCAGCAACGCCCCGAGCATGGCGAAGATCTCGGTGTTGAAACTGTCGGGGCCGTAGATGAATCGGCCAATGCCACTGTTGATCAGGAGGACGCCGCCCGCCAGGGTGCCCAGCAGCGCCAGGCTGATTCGCCACTGCTGGCCTCGAGTCTCGTCGGCGGTGTCCTGCTGAAAATGCAAATGCTGATGCGCCATAGTTCTGTTCTCGTCGTCCGGTGTTGGCCAAGCGACCCCGCCGAGCGGGGACGTGGCGGCTTCGTTTGTCTTGGCGCCTATGGAGTTCGTCTGGGCCTGAGGGTCTGGTCCCGGTTCACCAGGATGCGAACCTCCTGACCCTTCGACGTCTCCGCCGGCTCCAGGACGAATTTCTCATCGGCGTTCTGAAGCACCTTCTCGATCGTGTCCAGGTAGATCCCCTGAGCAACCAGCTCGGGCCATTTACGGTATTCGGGCAGAATGCTCATCAGGTACTCGGCGTTCGCCTTGGCGCCTTCGACGACCTTGGTGCTGTGCGCCTGGGCCTGGGCGAGCGTGTTCTGGGCTTCGCCGGCCACCTGCGTCCAAAGAAACTCCAGGCGACCGTCGTCGCCGTCGGTTGCCATCAGGGCGCTGTGCAGCGTCTCGGCGACCTGGCCGGCGGCATCAGTGAGCGTCTGCTCGGCGTAATTCCTGGCATCACTGATCGCCATGCCGCTTCGCTGACTGGCGGCGATGAACTCCTCAAAGGCCCTGTCTACCTGCCGAGGCCAGGTGGCCGCCACCAACTGGACCTTCGTCACGCGAATGCCGCTGTCGATGGCGTCCAGCTTCTGCTGGGTCAGTTGCTCGACGTGCCGGGGGATCGTGTCGGTGCTCTGGATCGCCTCATCGATGGTGTACTGCACCATGGCCGTGACGACCGCGTCATCGACCACACTTCTCAGCAACGGCGTGACCCACTCCTTCATCACGTCGAAGTAGATCTCGCCCGGTCTGGCGTCCCGAATGTAGACGTTGGTGTAGAACGCCTCGATGTTGTTCACCTGGTAGTCGATCTGCCACTGCGTGTGTACGATGCTGTAGTCGCTGGCGTCACGGTCGGACACCGTCGCTGAGGTTCCGCTGTCGGCCTCCGGCAGGCCCTCAACGAAGCGCGTTTCGTCCACGCGACCGCGCGTCAGGCTGTACCCTTCCGTCAGGGGATTGAGCTTCTCCGGCACCAGGTTTCGAGGCTTGGCGCCCGGCCCGAGGATGTCGTCTCGCGTCTGCCGGTACCAGAAGGACGTGATGGGCAGCCGGGTCTGGGCTTCGACGGGGATCTTGACCAGCTCATCGATTGGATACGGGAAGACCCAGTGCCATCCGGGGCCCAGGACGCGCTCTTCGCCGACACCTCGAATGGCGCCGAAGCGCAGAACCAGGGCCTTTTCACCCGAATCGACCGTCTTGAAGCCGGAAACAAGGAAGGCGGCGACCAGCACGATCATAATCACTTTCAGAATGGCGAAGCTGATCCGCAGCGCATCGGAAAGCGACTTGCTCGACGCATCCAACTCCTGAGACTCGATCGACTCGGCGTCGTTCCGCGTCACGTGCTCGGGTTCGTGTTGGTGTTCGTGTTTCTCTGCCATAGGTCCTCAAGGAGAAACGGAAGGGATTGCCTCGGCGCAGATCACTTCCCGGATTCCAGTGACGGCATTGTGCGAAGATACTTAAACGGCTCGGCATCAGCCGGAATGACGAGGGTCGCCCGCTCCTTCAGGGTTGCCAGCAGCGCCTCGAGGTTGCGCAGGAACATCGCCAGTTCCGGCGCCTCTTCCAGCATCTGGTAGTATTGGGCGGCCTCGGCGTCGCCTCGACCGCGAATGGCCTTGGCCCGCCCTTCGGCCGCCGCGAGCAACGCCGTCTTCTTGGCGTCGGCATCGGTCCGGATCTTGGTGGCCTCGGCGTGGCCCTGAGCGATGGTGGCCTCCGTGCGCCGGCGACGCTCGGCGCGCATCCGCTCGAAGACGTCCTGGGTCACGTCCTCACTAATCTTGAGCTGCTTGATCCCGAGCGTCTTGACCTCAATGCCGTAGTCGTTGCGCATCGGCTCCTGGAGGTCGGCCAGCATCTCGGCCTGGATCTGTTCGAGTCGGATCCGTTCCGGATCGTTGTTGACGAAATCGCTGAACGTATGCTGACCGATCACGCGGTTCTGCGCATTGTTGAGCCGATATCGAATCGCGTCGTTGGCGTCTGCGACGGTTCCCAGGGCGTTGAGGAACTTGAGCGGTTCGGCGACTCGCCAGACGACGTAGCTCGTCACGATCAGGGGCACGGCCCCCCTCGTGGTGGTCTCGGCCGGCGGCGCATCGAGAACTCTCATTCGTGCATCGAACCGATGGACCCGCTCGATCGGGGTCGGCCATTTGAAGTACAGGCCGGGCCGGGTGATCTCGCGGTCGTCCAGCGGCCGCCCAAAGCGCGTGATGAAGGCCGCCTCAGTCTCTCTGACCTGGAACGAGACGAGGTAGAGTGCCATCGTGCCGAAGATGACGGCAATCAGTACGGGAATCGCGATCTTTTTCATTATCTGATGGTCTCCTCTATTCCACCAATATCCAAGAGACTGGTCGGGAGCCTGTCCTGAAGGTCCACAATGATCACCTGGCTGTCGTTGGGATCGACGGCCACCACGTACTTGCGGATGTCCTGGAGCGCTTCTTCAAGCACCGCCAGACGCTGTTCTTCCTTGAAGATTCTCGGGGCGGCCTTGTACGCCTTGATCTGTCCGGCGAAGCGTTCTCCTGTGGCCTCGGCCAGCGTGGCCTTCTCGAACGCGTAACTCTGGGCTTCGCGGAGGGTCTTGAAGACCTCCCCCTTGGCCAGCGCGAGCGCCTCGTCGAACTGCCCGCCCAGGCGCTCGGCGTCGTCGGTCCGCCCTTGGCTTTGCGCCCTCTGGTATGCGGCTGCCAGGTCCGCCAGCTCATAGGCCTTCTCGACCGAGCCGATCAGCGTTCCGAGGGTCGCGTTGCGTTCGGCCTCGGCGTTGAGCACGAGGGCCAGCTTCTTCTGAACCGCGCCGATGACCGCTTGGTAATCCGGCGCCACCTCAGGCGGCGGGTGGATGCCCTGGACCCCGAGGAACACGACCTCGATGCCCAGCCCCTCCTCGTTGGCCGCCTTCTGAATTCTCTCGGTGAGAATCCGCTTGGCCCGCGTCCGGCCGGCGCCGAGAAGGCTTTCGCTGGCGCGCTCGTCGGTGGCGGTCATGTCCACTTCGATCTGGGCGCTGGCGGCAAACTGGGTCAGCTCTCGGTAGCAAATATCCTCGAGCAGAGCCGATGGGTTGCGATGACCGTAGATATACGCATACAGGTCCTTGATCCGGTATTGGACCGGCATGTTCGCCTTGATCAGGCTGACCGGCACCGCCCCCTCTGCGGTGGCTTCGCCGGTTTGCTCGCTGGCCACCAGGAAGCTGAATTCCGTTTCATAGTGGGCTTCGCCCCACAGAAGCGCCGGTTCGGCCAGCGGCCGACCGGTCCTGGGATCCCTGCGAGGAACGTACCCGATGTAGAGTTCCATGATCTCCTGCGTGGGGTACTTGTAGGCGATATCGATCGGCCAGGGCAATTTGAAGTGGATGCCCGGCTTCAGATGGCGAACCTGCCCCGCGCCGTTCACCGGATCGCCGAACCGTTCGACGATGACCTCTTCGCTCGGCTGGACCACAATAATGCAACTGGCCAGATAGAGCGTGGCCGCCGAGAAGAGAATCAACGGCACCACGGCCCTCTCGAGGAGCTTGTAGAACCACGTTTGGGAGACCTGGAACCCGAACTGGTAGTCGATGGCCGCCGCAAGACTGCGGAAGACACCACCGGGTTCATTGATGATGCCGAGCAGCCGGCTGTCAAAGGCGGCGCGACTGTACCGGCCCTTGATTCGAGGGCGGTAAATATCCAGAACGGCGTTGAGCGCCGTCTCGATGCCCAGCAGGATCAGAAGGCTCGGCACGACGTATCCCATGACCAGCAGGGGCACACGGAACTGGAAATGCGTTCCGGCCAACGCCATCGCCAAGGCAAAGCAGACAACGGCCACGCCGAGCAGAAAGCTGGCCCCGGCCCGCAGCGGTTTCCAGGCCGGCTCGGCCGACATCCCCGTCGCATAGCGCGACAGCAGAAAGCTGATGAACGCCACTGCCGTCAGGAGGATCGCGCCGACCAGAGGCTGCTGGGTCGGCGCCGACAGCGCCGGGCTCAGGGCCCGCAGCAGCAGCAGACCCAGGGCGATTTCGTAGACGGCGATCAAAGCCCCGAAGATCGGGATGAACCATTTCTCCATCAGATCGAGCCGGCGCTGAGCCACCGCAAGCAGCGTCGCCCGCTCGCCTTTGCCCTCGAACAGCGTTGAGCCGCTCTTGTCCCGGGCCAGCTGCGTCATGTCCAACCGCTCTTGCTCGGCCAGGCTGCGCTGGTGAAACTGGAGGGCCAGCACCAGCCAGATCAACGCGGCGCCCAGAATCTGCCAGGCCACCGCCGAGACTGCGAAGAACCCGCTCCAGCGGCCGAGAAAGAAAACGATCCCGAAGAAGATCAGGCTCAAGACCAGGGAGACCCAGGCCACATGCTCGGGGCGTTTCGACGATGTTGTCATTTCGTGCTTCGACTCCCGAAAGCGAACAATAACCCGCTCATCCAGTATCTACTGATAATCAAAGACCTTCCCCCTTTACAGGCGGGAAACGCGGTACTATAACACCCAATGTGAGTCTCGTGTAGTGACAATCACGAAAAAATCCGCTCCAGGCGACCCGTCGCGAAGAACCGGCAGACGGGAACCGCCGGATGCCAGGGTCGAACATGCTCAAGAAACTCGCGGCGATTGCCAGGAATACCTTCGTTGAAACCATTCGCCAACCCGTGTACGCGGTGATCATCGGGATTGCCCTACTGCTGTTTCTTCTTGGCCCGTCTCTGTCCATGTATACCATGGACGATGACAACAAACTCTTGCGTGAAATCGGGCTTTCTACGCTTTTCTTGATGAGCTTGTTCGTGGCAATCTTCTCGGCGTCCGGGGCGGTGGCCGTGGAACTGGAGAACAAGACGATCCTGACGGTGCTCACCAAGCCGGTTCAACGTCCGATATTCGTGCTTGCCAAGTTTCTCGGAGTGGCCGGAGCGGTCGGCGTGGCGCATTACATCGGCACCATCGCTCTGTTGATGGCCATCCGGCACGGCGTCCTTGAAACGGCCTCGGACACGCACGACTGGACCGTGGTCGGCGCGGGGGCCGCCATCGTCGTGATCACCCTCCTGCTCAGCACGTTTTTCAATTATACCTACGACTGGAAGTTCACCTCGACGGCCGTGATTGTCTTGGCCGTTCTCGCCACGTTCGGCCTCGTCTTTCTGGCCCTGATCGACCGCAACTGGCAGTTCAACCCCGCCAACAACGGGATCGACAGGCTCGATGTGTTCGGTGCGGCTCTGCTGTTTCTGGCGGCCCTTGTGATTGCGGCCCTGGCGGTGGCGGTGTCTGCGCGATTCAACACCGTGGTCACCCTTTCGGCCTGCATCGGCCTGTTCCTTCTGGGACTGACAAACGATTACGTCTTCGGTCGGTTCGCGGCAACCCATCTGTGGGCTCGGATCGGCCGGGCGCTGGTCCCAAACCTCCAGGTGTTCTGGATCAGCGATGCCATTTACGAAGGCAGCACCGTACCTGCCAAGTACATTCTCGTTGGGGCAATCTACGCCGTCTGCTACACGACGGCCATCCTCGCGCTGGCCGTGACACTGTTTCAGCGGCGGCAGGTCGGCTGAGGACCGGATGCCTCACGCCAGAGACCTCGCCACGGCGATTTCGTCGCACTCCTGCTGCTTGGGGCAGCGGGCGCAGTCGCTCCAAACCTTCATGGGCAGGTCCTCCTTCGGGACGACCGAGAACCCGACCCGCTCGAAGAACCGTGGCTCCAGAGTCAGAGCGAAGACACGGGGCACGCCCAGGCGTCGCGCCTGCCCCACGGCGGCCTCGACCAGGGCCCGGCCAAGCCCGCGGCTCTTCTGGCTTGGGGCCACCGCCAGCGACTTGATCTCCGCCAGATCGGACCAGATGATCTCCAGCGCGCAGCAGCCGACGACGGCGCCGTCCTCCTCGGCGACATGGAACATCTGGAGCTTCTCATAGACCTCCGCCAGTGACCGAAAGAGCATCTTGTCGTGTTCGGCATAGCAGTTGATCAGGGCCGAGATCGCCTTGGCGTCCGAGATTTTCGCGCTGCGCACGTTCATATGACCGAGCAGTATAATGATCTGTCCGCTCTTTGCAACGGGGATTCCCTCCGGTCCGTGATACGCACGCCGGCGAGAGAAGGCGTCACCGGGCTTCGTCGCCGCCGTACAGAGCATCGATCCCGGCCTCGACGGCCGCTCGTGTCTCTGCCGCCATCAGGCTGATCGTCACCTGCTTGCGATTGGGGTGAAGCCGGGCGTAACGAACCACAAACTTGCGGAAGTAGCCAATCGCTCGTTTCTCCGGATAGCCGTTCAGCACGCGATGGAAATGCTCGAGCATAATCTCTCGCTGCTCGGCCAGGTCCGGCGGGGGCGGGACCGGGCGATTCTCCCACACACACCGCAGATCGCGGAAGATCCACGGATTGCCGATCGCACCGCGGGCAACGACAAAGCCATCAAGACCTGTTCGTTTCATCAGTTCGACCGTCGCAAGCGGATCGAAGATGTCGCCGCTGCCGACGACTGTGGCCGACGGAAATCGGGCTTTGACCCTGGCCAGGGCGTCCCAGTCGGCCTTGCCGCGATAGCGCTGCGAGACGGTGCGTCCGTGGATGACCAGGGCATCGATTCCCTCTTCGATCGACCGCGTCACGATCTCCCAGAAGCTGTCCTGGGATGCGGGCTGGTGATCGGTGCCGATGCGGAGCTTGATCAGCACCGGACAGGTGACGGTTTCGCGGACCGCCTTGACGATATCGATGACGGTGTCGGGCTGGGCCAATAGAGCGCCGCCTCGCCCGCGCCGCAGCACCTTGGGCACCGGACAAGCGAAGTTCAGGTCGATCACATCGTATCCGACCGCCACGAGGTCGCGGGCGGCCTTGGCCATGATCGATGGGGTCTCGCCCATGATCTGGGCGCCCACCGGGTGCTCGTCGATGCCGGGCCTGAAACAGGTCTTACGCAGGACGCGTGGCTCGGCCATGCTCTTGGCCAGCATCACATCAGTCAGGGCAAACGGACAGCCGAAGCGCCTGGCGAAATGGCGCATCGTGTAGTCGCTGTAACCGCTCAGGGACGCCTGGAAGAACGGAACATCCAACGTCAGGCTGCCGAGTTTCAGATGGGTCGGATCGTGCATACTCTCCTTGAGGCATTCCTGCGGCTTCGTCGGTCGGCCCAAGCTGCGCCCGGCTGTTCTCAATGGGACGACGAGCGGCAGAGAGGGTATCCGAGCGACGGCGTTCTGTCAACCGGAGCCGCCCGCCGTTCGAAGCCGAGACATGCACAGGTCTCAGACGGACTCAGGCGACTTCGATGGGATCGCCCAGACAAGCTGGTAGCCCAAACCGAGGGCCGCCAGAAAGATCTGGGAACTGAACAGGATCATCGACATCAGCAAGGCGTGGGGCTGGGCGACCCCATAGGCCGTTAGCAGGCCGACGACCGTCACCTCGCGCACTCCGAGATTGCCCACGGTGATGGGCACCTTGCTAAGAAGGAACACGGTGGCCCACAACCAGATCAGGACACTGGGCCCGACGGTCACGTGGGCAGCGCGGGCCGCACAGAAGTAGATCGCCAAACCGACGACGAGCCCGTCCAGAGCGTTCACCGCAGCAACGGTCAGATGGAACCGCAATCCGGCGTTCTGAAAGACAGCCAGTTGCGTGAGGATGTCATTTCCTCGTTTCTGGATGCGCCGGGGCAGAAGCCTCAATGGGAAGGCCAGCAGGCGCGTCACCACCTGTCCGGTGCGACCGTTCAGAAGCAGAACGCACAGTAGCACGACGGCGACGAGAAGCGCAGCGCACACCACCGGCAAGACCCGATCGTATCGTGCGTGCGGAAAGAGCACATGGGTCGGGTTCGTCACGATCAGGGTCGCCAGGCCCACCACCGTCATGGCGACCAGGAGCATGACCTGGTTGTAGAGCATGCTGCTCAGGACGTGGGTGCCCTTGCCGGTGTGTTTCTTGAGGATATACCACTTGACACCCGTGCTCAGGATGCCGGGCAAGATGAGGCTGTAGAGGGCCGTCACCGAACTGGCGCCGAAGAGAACGGCAAGCGGGACGTCACAGCCCTGCCGTCGTAGGATCAGCCGGAGTGCAACCGACTGGACGCCGTAGAACGTCGCGGCGAAGAACCACACGCCAAGCAGGTAGGTCCATCGCGCAGTCCGCGCCACCTGCCAGAAGTGCTGCATGTCCACCTGCCGGAACACGTAGCAGAGCAACCCGACGGTAATCGTCAGTCGCAGAAGCAGCTTCGCAATGGCCCTGGTCCGCTCGGTCATAGGCTTCCACCGGCTCGTTGTGGTTGAATCGTCCTGAGCATCACGATCCGCTCGCTCCGGCGATCAGGACCTTGCGCGAGAAGGTCAGTTGGATCTTGTAGAGCTTCATGAGTAATCGGCTCTTAGGGAACCACGCATGGAGCGTCCCGAACGGCAGCCGGCCCGCGACCGCCGACACCAGCAGCCCGACCAGCCCCGCCAGCGGCCCCGACAGATACGTGCTCCGGCAGGTGTCGTAGCCGGCGCTGACCAGCAACTGCGACAGGCGACGTTGGGTGGTGACATAACCGTGCGAGAAATCGCTGTTGAAGAAGTGCCATCGCAGATTGAGGTAGTCGGGCGAGCAGACCACGAACCGGCCGTTCGGCGTAAGGCACCTTCGTACCTGCTCGGCAATCGCCAGTGCCTCCTTCACGTCGCTCATGTGCTCGAGAACGTTGATCATGACCGCACAGTCGAATCTCTCTTCCATCTCGGGCAACGGCGGAACCAGTGCACGCACCACGCGCGCCCCCCGCTTCTCCAGCGCCTCGGCCAGATGAGAGTTCGGCTCGATCGCCGTATACGAAATCGAGCGCTCCAGGCAGAGGTCGGCGAACGCCCCTCGTCCCGGGCCGATCTCAAGGACCTTGTCCCCGGCTTTTAGATTGGCGAACTCCAGGATACGCCGGCAGAAGCGCGAAGCCACCCACGCGCCGGCACCGGTGGGCCGATCCTGATGGAAATGGTCGTAAAACGTTGTCTGATTCATATCGAAGGTCCATCTCTCCCGTCACAGCGTGCGCCCGCGCGGGCGGGGGCCGTTCGTTTCTGTGCGTAGACGACGATGATATCCGAGCGGCGCAGCAAGGACACGATGATCGTCGCAGGCAGCAGCAGGAGCCAGAGCAGCGCCGACTGTCGGATGCGGTTGCGGCGCTTCGGATCGATATTGTCCCCGTACCGCCGGTATTGCAGCGATCCGAGCAGACCCCAGGGCGACCGGTCGTGGAAGATGCGCGTCACGGTCAGACCGTGTGATTCCAGCAATCGGCGCATCGTCGCAGGGCTCCAGATGCACAAGTGGCGGGGACAGTCCAGATGATACCACCGGTCCTGGAACCGCCGGGCGAAGGTGCTGTCGAAGTTGGGAACGCCGAGAACGCTGGTGCCCCCTTCCTTCAGCAACCGACTCATGGCCGCCACGGCCTCATGTGGATTGGCGATGTGCTCCAGATACCACCACGCCGTGATCGCGTCAAAGGAATCGGCTGCAAACGGTGCTTCTGTGATCGGGCCCTCGAACACATCGACCCCATACCGCGTCCGGGCGGTCCGGACCGCATGGGGCGAGATATCGACGCCCCGGACCTCGCAGCCGGTGGCAGCACGTGCCGCAGCGAGGAACGCCCCGCTGCCGCAGCCGACGTCCAGCAGACGCCGGCCCGCGCCCAACCGGCGAAACAGCGGCGCCATCACCCGGGCGTCCGTCCAACGTTTCAGTTCGGTGCCCACCAGCGGTATCCTGTGCAAGCCGTCGCGCACGGCCATCAATGCCTTACGCGAAATCTGCGACTTGTCGGCGTGCGGTGCATATGACTGCGGGTATAACTGCCCGATGCTCTCGGGCGCGACTTGCGGGTTCATATACACCAACGAGCACGACCGGCAGCGCACGTAACGAAAACGACCCTCGATCCCATGCAGACGATCGACGGCTTCGAACAGATGCATCGCATCCTCGCTGCCACACAGCGGGCAAGAAGCCTTGATGGTCCGAATCGTCGTCATGTGCCTTCCGTTGTCTTGGACATTCACCAGGGCAGCTTTCGGGCCCGAACGTAGCGATGCAGCGCCACGACAAGGCGCTGAGCCGGCGCCAGGGTCAGAAGATACCCGCCCCAATTGGCCGCAGAGGCCGGGTGGAGTTTGATCGCCTTGGCATAGTACTTTCGAGCGCGCGGCACATCGCCGTCAGCGGCCAGCCAGAAACCGGTCAGGAAATACGACCGTGCATAGCGGCGCACGATGCGTTTGCCGAGCCTTCGGGCCAGATCGGGATACTTGCGCAGCGTGCGCTTCAGTGCGGCTCGCGTCTTGGCGTAGCTCTTGACCTTGTTGGCCTGCTTCGACGTGCTGCGCGGGTGTCGTCGCCAGCAGCCCAGAGGCTCAGGATCGTAATGGGCGCCGCTAAGATGAGCGACCTCGATCCACTTGATGTAGTCGCTGATCGGTCCGGGTCGTTCGAACGGTCCGGCCTTCTTCAAAACGTCGGTCCGGACCATCGCCGTAATCATCGGGACGAAGCAGTAGTGCAGGGCCAGCATCTCGGCGGCGTCGCCGGGTTTGACCGGATAGACGTCGCTGAGGCGACCCAGTCCGTGGCCCTCGGCATCGATAATCAGCGCCTCGGCATAGACGAGCCCGATCTCCGGGTGGGCGTCCAGAAACGACACCTGCCGCTCGAAACGCTGCGGAAGGACGAGGTCGTCGCTGTCAACAAAACAGAGGTATTGCCCTTGGGCCAACTCCACACCCCGGTTGCGTGCGGCGACGACACCCTGATTCCGCTGGGTGTGGATCTGGGCGCGAGATTCGGTACGGCGGGCGACCTCGACGGTACGGTCCGAACTGCCGTCGTCGATCAGAATGATCTCGAAGTCCTGGAACGTCTGCTCCTCGATGCTGCGCAGGGTCTGTGCAATGTAGTCCTGATGGTTGTACGAAGCGATGATGACGGACAGCCTGGGAGTCACCGCTTCCCCCCTCTCTGCGTCACGATCCGTTCGTAGAGGTCAAGGTACCGCTCGGCAACCGACCGCCAGGTGAAGCGCTCGGCCCGCTTCCGCGCCGCAGCCGACATGGACTGAAGCCTCGGCCTGTCGCCGACGAACCCCGCGATCGCGCGTACCAGGGCCTCTGGCGACGCCTCATCGACCACAAGGCCGTTGTCGGCGATCAGCTCATCGACGCCTTCACAGCGCGTGGTGACGATGGGCAGTCCCGAGGCCATTGCTTCAAGCATGGCGTTGCTCATGCCTTCCTGGGCGCTGGCGCTGATATAGAGATCGTGCCGACGATAGATTTCGGGCATCCGGTTGGCGTCACACCGCCCGGTCATCGTCACCGTCCCACGGAATCTTTCTGCGGAGATTCTCCGGCGAAGCTCGCCTTCGAGAGCGCCGCCTCCGACAATGGTCAGTTGCACGTCGCCGCCTGCCTCGCGGAGCGCTTCGACCATCTCAATCAGCACCGGCAGTCGTTTCGTTGCAGACAGCCGGCCGACGGTGATCAGCCGCAGGGGTCGCGTCCCGCCGGAGAATTCTCCGGCCGGAGCGAACCGCTCAAGGTCCACGCCGTTGGGGACCACGTCGATCTGCGCCGAGGGCAGGAATCGCGAGGCCCGCTGTCGCAGCCCCTCACTGCACGCGACCAGGGCCGACGCCTGTTGCCAGATCGGTTTGAACACCAGTGGCCCAAGCAGCTTATAGTCCAACTGCAGACGGGCATTGCCGCCGGGCACGTCGGAGCCGCGAAGCGAGATCACGTAAGGCAGTCGGCCGGCCGTACGATGACACAGCCAACCCGTGGGAAAGGCGAAAAACGCGTGGGCCAGATCATAGGGTGTCTCGCGGAGGAGCCTTCGGTAATGAGGGCGGGCCTTGAGGAGCCACGAGAGCACTTCAGTACGCCGCCAGAAGTGCAAATGCTCTTTGCGGATGCCCACTTTGTGGATTCGGATGTTGTCGGCGAACGGCTCCATCGAGAAGCCCGGTTTCGGCGCCGAGGTCAGCACATCGACGACAAGGTCGCTACGGCCCGCGAACTCCTTCAGAAGCGAGTGATGCGCCTGCCCTCCCCCGCCACCGATGGGCGGAAACTCATAATTGAGCATGAGCAGCTTCATGCGTCCCTCTTCCGGGCGATCGCGTAGAGGTTTGTCTGGAGGCTCAGCGGCAGTTTCTCGAAGTTGACCCGCGCGATCAGGGAGCCGAGGGGCCCGAACCTCTTGAGCTTCGCACGCGTGAATTCGTTGATCGAGTTGACCTTCACGAAGCTCACTTCGAACCCATGCCGGGCCAGTCGGCGGCGGAGCTGTCCGGGCGTATGCAGCGACGGATGGTACCGCCGCCACTTGAGCGACTTGTGCGAGAGCGTCTCAAACGTCGCGTTGCTGAGCTTGTTGGGCGTCTGGAAGAGGTAGTGACCGTGGGGCTTGAGCACCCGATGCACCTCGCTGACGTGCCGGTCGATCCGGGCGATGTGCTCGAACAGATCGAAACTCAGAACGACGTCGAACGTCTCATCGGCGAAGGCCAGTTCCTCGGCCGCCTGCACCTGCAAATCGAGCCCGGGACACTTGGACCGGCCGTATTCGATGGCAACGCGAGAGATGTCAGTGCCCGTGACGTGACAACCCCGCCCCGCCAGTTCACTGACCACAGCGCCGATCCCACAGCCGATCTCCAAAACGCGGTCGCCCGGCCGGAGCAACCCGGTTCGCGAAAGGAACTCCAGGTTGGTCTGGAGATTGCCCCGCTGCTCCTTGCCGCGTTCGAGGCCGCCGGTCCAGGTGCTGTCGTACAAGTCCTGCTGGTCTTTAAGTTGCTGGTCCATATCGCGATTCGATGAAGATCAGTCTTTGCGCTGAAACAGCACCTGTTCGCCGAACAGGCCCACAATCCTATAATTCTTCATCACGTAGTCGCGGAGCGGCTTCATCGCCTCAAATCGCAGCGCCTCGTCCGGCTCGATCACCTCGCGCAACTGCTGCGCGTAAGCCGCTTCATATTGCTTGATCATCGCTTCGTCGGTGGGCAAGAACTGCTCTCTCAGTAAGGGCCAAAGCTCCAGAGGCGGCCGATCCCAGGGGAAGTGCCGCTTTCGCGTATCGACAATGAACTTGGGCGCATCTTTCGCAAAGGCATCGAGCAACTCGCCAACGCGCTCCGCCAGCTCAGCCGGCGGAAGGGTGTGCATGGTCCCTTCGAAGGCCTTCGGGGCCGAGCTGAGCCTCTGAGCTTCCACGTAAATGCCCGGGACCCAACCCCAGACATAGATGGTGTCGCTGGGCTCGGTGCGTTCGCGAATGTACTGGCCCACCTGCTCCCACGCCCCGCGATTGCCCTTCTGGCTTTCGTCGACGCTGCGCCATGCGGCGTAGAGCGGTGAGGCCGGGATCCGACCGGCGCGAGGCGGCCGGTATCGCGCGGCTACCTCCCTCCATTTCTGCAGATAACCCCGGCTGGGTGCACCGTATGCGGCGCCGCTGTGCGGGCTCGTCTTGATGCCGAAGAAGATGTGCCAGGACAAGAGCATCACCACGAGAACAGACAACAGTCCAAGGACAACCCACCGGGCACGATTCGGGTCCAAGTGCAATCGGCGGCTGTAGAGACAGGTGAGATAGCCGCCCAGCATGGCCGCCGAGGCGTTCAGCGGCAGATAATACTGCTCGTACGAACGTGGGCTGATCCAAATGAAGGCCATGTCCAGGAACCACCAGACGGCGAAAAGCGGCACGAATCGCCCCGGATCATCCTGCATCAGTGGCTTCTTCCTCGCCTTGTCCCTGCCGCGCAGCAGTACGATCAGACGAACTGAGATGGCTCCGGTCGCCAACAGAATCGGCAGGATCAGCAGCCGGTAGTGTCGCAGAACGCGCAGGAACGCATCCTTCCGTGCGGCCGGACCAAGCGCGTCCCAACTGTCGCGGACGTAGCCCGGCAGGAACCGCTGCAGGAAGCCGCTTGAGGCTTCTTCGGGCGACGCCACTTGTGTCTCGGACTGCGGGGCCTGAGATTCGACCTGCACCGGATCCGACGAACTCGCCGTCGGCAACAGCGGTCCATAAACGAATGAGTAGGGCCAGAACGCCACGGGCGATCCCATGCTTGCATACCAGCCGAGGATCGGGACCAAGACCACCAGCGCCCCGGCCGTCATCAGCAAGAGGTCTCTGCCGGCCCTCTTCCAGCTCTCGCGATGCAGCACCGGCTGAATCAGGACAAACAGTCCCGTCGCGGCGATGGCCGACAGGCCCGTCTGCTTGAACATGGGACCCCAGACCAGGGTTGCACCCGCCAGAAGCAGCCACCACCATTTGCCCGTGAGCCGATAGTAGACGAAGCAGCAGACGCCCGCGATCATGAAGGCGATCATGAACTGCTCTTTGACGTTGCCGTACTTGGCGATCAGGGGCGCCGAGAGGTAGACGGAGGCGACGATGACCCCGATGGCGGCCGCCAGCGTTCCGAAGAGCCGGCGCATGGTGACGAACATGAAGACGAGGGCGGCGGCCTGAAAGACCATTTGGAGGAGCTTGGGCCCGATATCCTTGAAGCCCCAAAGCCGCACGGCCAGCATGTTCACCAGGAGCGTTCCCGCCTGGGCGCTGGGTTTCTCTTCCACACCGATCCGCGCCCCGGACAGAACGCGCTGGGCCGAGTACAGGTAGGCCCCGCCGTCAAACGGTTCAGGGCTGTTGAACTCGAAGTACTTGCCCAAACCGAACGGCATGCCCGCCAGAACGAGGATCAGACCAGCAGTCAGAACGAACTTCATCCGACTGCCGCCGAGAAGCTGTGGCTTGCCCTTCATATGGACCGAGCGTCCGTGGAGAGATTTGCTTCGTTTCGGGATCTTGCTCATTCACTTCTCTCCACAGGGCCCGATGCGTCGAGGACCTCTCGGATGGCATATGTCGGTCGGCCCTGGGATTCATGGTACGTTCGCACGAGCAACTCGGCGAGCAGGCCCATCAAGACGAATTGGATCGTCGCCGTGATCAACATGGCCGTCAGGACCAGAAGCGGGTTGCGATTCATCGCCAGATGGTACGACGCGATGAACTTCTGATACAGGACCGCCAGGCCGGAGAGGACCGCCCCCACCGCCGTCACAGCGCCCAAACCGCCGAAGATGTAGATCGGCTTGGTGGAAAATGAGCCGAGGAATTTGACCGTGATCAGATCGAGGATGACCTTCCACGTGCGAGCCAGCCCGTATTTGGCCACCCCGGCCGTCCGGGGCCGGTGGTTGACCACGCACTCGGTGATGCGTGCCCCGCTCCAACTGGCCAGCGCCGGGATAAAGCGGTGCATCTCGCCGTAGAGTCTCGTCTCTGCCAGCACCTCCCGCCGGTACGCCTTGAGCGTGCAGCCGTAGTCGTGCAGCTTGACCCCGGTGATCGTCGAAATCAGCCAGTTCGCCATCCGCGAGGGCAGCCGCCTCGTCAGGGCTTTGTCATGCCGTTCCTTGCGCCAGCCGCTGACGACGTCGTAGCCTTCGTGGAGCCTGGCGACGAGCATGGGGATGTCGGCCGGGTCGTTCTGCAAATCCGCGTCCATCGCGATCACGACGTCGCCACGGGCGTGGGCGAACCCGGCGCTGAGTGCCGCCGTCTGGCCGAAATTCTTGCGGAAACGAATGACCCGGACATTGGGATCGGCCTGATGGAACTCCGTCAGGATCTCGAAGCTGCCGTCGCCGCTCCCATCGTCGACGAAGATGATCTCATACGCGTAGCGTCCGTGCAGAACCTGCTTGATCTGATCGTGCAGCGGGCGAAGATTGTCCCGTTCGTCGAGCAGCGGCACCACCACGGACAGTTCCGTTTGACTTCTGTCTTGTGTCACTTCAGCGCTATCCTATTGCCCAGGCGTTGGATGGTTATGGGCCCCTATCGTAATGCGAGGGCCGCACTTATGCAAACAATCGCAAAATCAGTACAGTCAATGGATTATCGGCAATAGGAGCGTGCCATCTGAGCAAAAAAGCCCGCCGACCGTGCCCCCTATGGGCGATTCACCTTGTACGGTCCGATCTCATCGACCGGGATCGGCTCGAAAAGGACGGACCGCAGCAGACCGGAATCGGCAGGCAGCGTTGCACCGGATGCGATCTGTTGGGCCAGAGCACCATCGGCCACCGCGTTGAGGGCGGCCACTTGAACGCCGCCGTCGCGCTGGAAGACGCTTTCGCACCGGGCATAGAGGTTACGCCCGATCATGTTGACGTTGGCGTCGCTTCTGAGGTCGGCCAATTCGGGATAGCGACTCGCATAAGCCGGCTCGGCTGCCTGGGGCAAGAACCGCTCGATCGCCTCAAGCCAGCGTGACTCGCCCCATCGGCTAAAGGTCAGTCCGGCCAGACAATCGACGAACAGATTGCCCTCGACGATATTCTCCTTGCCGCCGTGGATCTGGACACCCCCGAAGTGGACGGCACCGCAGCGCTCGAAGAGATTGCCATAGATCGCGACGCCGGAGATCATATCGTCCAGCCGTACGCCCGCAGCACCGTGCTGCGTGCCGCCACGAATATCACTCCAGCGGTTCCAGCGGATCACGACGCCACGATAGAGCGGATTGCCCCACATGTCGAGCCCGCCCTGGTCGTCCGACTCGCGCACGACGTTGCGGATCCAGTTCAACTCGATGAGGTGGTCGTTGCCCTCGATCCGCATCGCCGACGATGGAATGTCTTCGAAGAGGTTATGGGCGATGCGGTTGCCGCAGCCGTCGAGATGAACGGCCGGCGCGTAGGTGCGTTTCAGGCGCGAGATGTTGGAGACGGTGCAGTTCTCGACGAAGTGCCCCCCCGGCATCAGGCTCCCGCGATCGCCTCCGGCTACGCGCGTCCCGCCGCAGCCGAGCGTGCGCATCGTGCAGCCGAAGATCCCGTGCCGCAGGCCGCCGTCAACAACGATCGCGTCGCCGCCGAATCGTTGAATCGTGCAGTCGGCAATCAGGCAGTCGGCCCCGCCACGAACGTGGATGGCGTCGCCGCGTCCTTCCTGAAGCGTCAGGCCGCGAACCACCATGTGCTCGATGTCGGTCAGCGTGATGAAGGGCCCGTCGAATACGCTCAGAACCACCTCGGCTTTGGACACGTCGAGTCCCCGTGGCGGCAGCCAATAAACGATCCTCGCCTGGCGATCCAGGTACCATTCGCCTTCGGCGTCCAGTTCGCGAAAGACATTCAATGCGTAGTAGCGCTGGTCCTTGCGATAGCCGTAGTTGGAATAGGGCCGAGCCAGCGTGAACGTCTTCTCGTCGGCATCAATCGATGTGACTGTCTGATATTCCTCGAACCAGTCCCAGAACCAGTAGCCGTACAGCCGCACGTCGGGCTCATCGAGCCAGCGGCTCGGCCGATCCTCGACGTAGCGGAACTTCCCATCGCGGCAGCCTTCGATCGTATTCCAGACCTTGAAGGTGTCGGTACCCAGAATCTCGCCGGTCTTAACGAATCCCTCATTCGGCCAGCGGGCGAGTGTCTGCGGCTCGCCGTCCACGAACAACTCCGGCTGACGACGCAACGCCGTCGCATCACCCCAGTCGTCCACGTCCAGAGTCGTCAAGTCGGCCTGCAACACGCGACCGCGAACCGATGCATCCAGCTTGTCGCGAACGGCTGCATCCGAGATCGGCTTCCACCCCGTGACCCGCACACCGCCGCGAAGGATGGCCTTCCCGTCGACCGGCCCCTCGTAGACCACAGGCGCCTCGGCGGTGCCCGAATCCTCACCAGTCAGTTGCAGCGTACGCTCCCACGGATACTCTCCGGCCCCAATCGCAACCTTCACCCCACCCTTGGGCAGCTCTCCGCCGCCGGACCGCTTCAACGACCGCACCGCGTCGCGGGCCCTTTCCAGGCTGCGAAACGGCGTCTCCCGCGACCCATCGGCGGCATCATCTCCCGCCGGAGCGACATAGAGCACCCTGCCGGGCTCGGGCAATACGGGTAAGATCTCGCGATAGGCCGCCGGGTCGCGGGCCGGCAACCCTCGTTCCAGACGCCTCGCCTCGGCGATTCGCCGCTCGGCGGTGTCCCGATGGAACCGCAACAGCGTCGTATCGGCCGCCATGCGTTCCCAGGCCGCAATAGCCGCCGCCGCATCCTGGCGAGCCATCGCCACCTCCGCCAATCCAAACAAAGCCAATCCGCGAGCGAACGCCCCGCCGGAAGGATCACCCACTACGGCCTCAAACCCCTCCGACGCCTCTTCCAGCCTCCCCGCACCCAATGCCTGGCCCGCCTCATCCAGCCTTGGACAGGACGAAGCCGGTGTCTCCTGCGATGCGCCAGGGGTCGCCAAGGTTGCAGCCAGAACGCCCAGGACAAGCAAGAATCGTCGTCGAATCATAAGAGTCGATCCTCCCGTCAGCAAATCGTTCGAATGTCGTTGCGTCCGAATCCGGACGTCTGCCCCGCAATATACCAGGGTCCACTCGGAAAGATCAAACTTCACGGGCACATTTCTGCCTCGCGCGCCCGGCCGACGCCCAACGTGCAAAGGTGCAGGGTTGAAGGCGATTGCCGATGGGCATAAGATACGGCGATGCTGGAGAAAGGATTGGTGCAAGTCTATACAGGTGACGGCAAGGGCAAGACGACGGCGGCCTTCGGGCTGGCGTTGCGGGCGGCCGGACAGGGCAACAAGGTGCTGGTCTATCAGTTCCTCAAGCCGCCGTCGCTCGATCTCGGCGAGCGATTCGCCCTTCAGTTGGGGGCGGTCCGGATTCGGGTGGAGGCGCTGGACACCGAGTGGGACATGGCCGCATCTTTCGGAGATGAAGAAGCGGTCGAACGGACACGGGCCGCCATTCGCGAGGCCCTGGCCAAGCTGACGGAGACCGCAAAGAAGCGATTCTACGACGTCCTGATCCTGGACGAAGTCGTTTTCTGCCTGGCGCATGGACTGGCGAGCCTCGATGACGTCAAAGGCCTGATCGAGGGTCGCGATCCGGCCGTCGAGATCGTGCTGACCGGTCGCGACGCTCCCATAGAACTGGTGGAGCTGGCCGACCTCGTCACCGAGATGAAGATGGTGAAGCATCCCTTCGATCGAGGCATACCAGCCCGACGGGGCATTGACTATTAGGTCGGTTTGAGGAGACGACGGTGCCGAAGAAGAACGTGGCAGCCATCATCTGTGCGGCCGGACCGGGGACGCGGTTCGGCGGGAAGCGAAAGAAGCAATTCGTCGACGTCGATGGCCGAGCCGTCTTCGTGCGAAGCATCGAACTGTTCGCCAACCGCGACGACGTCAGGCAGGTCCTGCTGGGCATCTCCAAAGAGGATGAGGAGATCGTCGAGGTCAAATGGGGTGCCAACCTGAAGTTCTTCGGGGTCAAGACCTTCTTCGGGGGCGGCGAGCGGTTCGACACGATCCGAACGGCCCTGGAACTGGTCGCCGACGACATCGACCTGATCGCCGTCCACGATGCGTGCCGGTGCTGTGCCACCGAGCAGCTCGTCGGCGAGGTCATCGCCGCCGCCGGCAAGAGCGGGGCCGCCATCCCCGCCTGCCCCGTCACGGCGACCCTGAAGGAGGCCAAAGACGGCGTCATCGCGCGAACGGTGGACCGGGCCAACCTCTTCGAGGCCCAGACGCCCCAGGTCTTCGAGGCCGCCCTGCTGCGAAAGGCCTATGCCAGCCTGGCCCACCTCGACCCGGCCCAGGTCACCGACGACGCCTTTCTGGTCGAGGCGCTCGGGCACGAGGTCTCCATCGTGCGGACCGATTCGTCCAACATCAAGATCACGGTCCCCACCGACGTGCCCATCGCCGAGGCCGTCCTCAGAAGCCGCCCAAAGGCTAAGCCCGAAGGTCCGATAGGCCCCTACATCGAGGCCCAATGGTAACTGCCGACCCGATGTGTGTGTGAAGATATTCCGGCATCTGTGTGGCAGCCTCAAACCGCAGCGCAGCGGAGGTTTGGGGATGGTGGACTTGACTGGCGAAGCGATCGCGGTCGGTCGCCCATGCACGGAACCATCCCCAAGCTCTTCGAGCTTGAGGCTGCCACAGACGCCTCTCTGCCTGAATGGGGCTTGCCGTGAAATTCGCACAGACAGGACGCAAGACCCGACAGGCACGAAGAATTCTGTTTTTTTCTGCTTGACGGAACGCCGGAAGGCGGGTATACTACTCTGATTATGAGGCAGAACTATCGCTTTAGCGTTAACTATTGGTGGTGGCCCAAGGAGACATATCCGACGGGCGAGCGATAATTTGCCATAGAAAAACCGCAAAGAACGATTTTTGACGCAGCCTGTTGGAACCAACAGGCTGCGTTTTTTTTGGTGTTTTTTCGGGCAGGTCAGTAGAACTTCGCTATCGTTGAGAGCCGGACATGGACGACTATCGACAGATCATACACAGCGCCGAGCCGGGCCAGATCGTTCCGATCGTCAAGCGGATCGACATCGGCGACCCCCTGGATTTCTTCGCCAAACTGACCGATTACGGCCGGGCCAAGAACTGCTGCCTGCTGGAATCGCGCGAGTATCTGGCGGGCACGAGCGCGCTGAGTTTCGGAACCGCCCGGCCGGCCCTGTATCTGACCGGCACGGGATCGGACTTTTGCATCCAGGCGCTGAGCAAGACGGGCAAGCGGATGCTCGGCTACCTGGCCGGCGACGAAACGCGGTTCGCCTTCTGCGAATCGGTGACGTTCGAGCCGGACCGAATCGTCGGGCGGATTCGGCCGACCGAGGGGACGATGGATGAGCAGACCCGGCTTCGCAGCACCAACCAGATGGATGTGTTGCGGGCGGTGGCGTTCGCCTTCCGCCTGGCGAGCAAGCCCTTCCGGGTCACCTGCGGCCTGCTCGGGGCCCTCAGCTACGACTTCGTGGACCAGTTCGAGAGGCTCCCGGCCAGCGAGCAGGACGTGCTGGGCAATCCCGACTACGAACTGTTCTTCGCCGACAACATCTTCCTGATGGACCACGAGAACAACCAGGGCTATGTCGTCGTCAACTGCATCGTCACCAACGGCGACCACGAGGCGGCGGTGGCCGAAGCCCAGGACGCCTTCGATTACTACTTCAATATGGCCCGGTTCCAGCCGCCCAAGGGCAAACGTCACGACGGCCCCCTGCCACCCGCCTCGACCGACACCAGCCAGACGGAATACGAAGACATGGTCCGCACGGCCAAGCAGCACATCCTTGACGGGGACATTTTTCAGGTCGTGCTGAGCCGGACGATCACGGAGCCCTGCCCCGACGAGCCGCTGGACGTCTACAAGCGGCTGCGCAAGCTGAATCCATCGCCCTACATGTTCTATCTGAACATGCCCAGCGCCGTGCTGATGGGCTCGAGCCCCGAGTTGAACCTGCGGGTCAGCGGGACCGGACCTCGGCATGTCGAGATCCGTCCCATCGCGGGCACCAAGCCGAGGGGACGCATCGATGGTGAGATTGACCCCGACACGGACTTTCGCTACGAAGCGGAACTGAAGCTGGACCGCAAGGAACTGGCCGAGCACATGATGCTGGTGGACCTGGCGCGAAACGACATCGCCCGCGTGGCCGATCCGGGCAGCCGGGTCGTCAACGAACTGCTGACGGTCGAGAAATACGAATCCGTCCAGCACCTGGTCAGCAACGTCAAGGGCGCGCTTCGGCCCGACCTCGACGCCTTGAGCGCGTATCTGGCGACGATGAACATGGGGACGCTCACGGGCGCGCCGAAGATCGAAGCGATGAAGATCATCCGCAAGCTGGAGAAGAACAAGCGGGGCTACTACGGCGGCGCCGTCATGTACCTGACGGTGGACGGTCAATTCGACAGTTGCATCACGATCCGCAGCCTTCAGGTCCGCGACCACACCGCCTACGTCCGTGCCGGGGCCGGGATCGTGCACGACAGCGTCCCGAAGACCGAATTCGAAGAGACCGAGCACAAGGCCCGCTCGTGCATCCGGGCCATTCGAGGACAGTAGTCACAAGGTGATACCACCGGCGTCACACAAAGGACAGAGCCATGCAGACAAACGATACCAGAGTCCTGTTCATCGACAACTTCGACTCGTTCACGTACAACCTCGTGGATGATTTCGGCAAGCGTGGGTGCGTGACCCGTGTCTACCGCGCCGACACGCGTCTCGACGACCTGATCGCGGTGTCCGTCGAGTTCGACCCGGATCTGCTGGTGATCTCGCCGGGGCCGGGCAACCCGGACACCGCCGGCGTGTCGCTGGCCGCCCTGGCGTACTTCCAAGACAAGCTGCCGGTCTTCGGCGTCTGCCTGGGACACCAGATCATCGTGCAGCATTTCGGCGGCAAGGTCGGCCATGCGCCGGAGCCGATGCACGGCAAGCCCTCGCGCGTCAGTCACAACGAGAAAGGGTTGTTTGCGGGCATCGAGAACCCGCTCCAGGCCGGGCGGTACCACAGTCTGGCGGCGGTGCACCTGCCCGACTGCTTGGAGAAGACGGCCGAATTCGAGGACATCGTTATGGGCGTCCAGCACAAGCACCTGCCCATCTACGGCGTCCAGTTCCACCCGGAGAGCATTCTGACCCCGGCCGGGGGCAAGATCATCCAGAATATCCTGCACATTGCGGCCCAGAAGAGACAAACGGTAGGGAGCTAAGCCATGGCGACAATCACGGAGTACCTGGAAACCATCCTGGACGGCAGGGACCTCACGTTCGAGCAGGCCAAGGCCCTGCAAGACAAGATCTTCGAGGGCGAAGTCACGGAGGTTCAGATCGCGGCGTTTCTGGCCATGATGCGGATGAAGCGTGCCACGTCGGCCGAGATCGCCGGTCTGGCGCAGTCGCTGCGCGATCACGCCGTGCCGGTCAACGTAGGAATCGACAATCTGGTCGATACCTGCGGCACCGGCGGCGCGACGATCAAGACCTTCAACATCTCGACCGCCGCCGCCCTGGTCGCCGCCGGGGCGGGCGTCTACGTCGCCAAGCACGGCAACCGGGGCATCACGAGCAAGTGCGGCTCGGCCGACGTGCTCGACGAACTGGGCGTGAAGATCGACCCCGGTCCGGACGTCGTCGCCGAGTGCATCCGCCGGGCCCATATCGGGTTCATGTTCGCGCCGAAGTTCCATCCGGCGATGCGCTTCGTCCAGCCGATCCGCAAGAGTCTGGACTTCCGGACCGCGTTCAACATTCTGGGGCCGCTGGCCAACCCCGCGCGGGTCACCGCCCAGGTGATGGGCGTCGCTGACGCCGAGTTGCTCGACCGGATCGCCGAGACGCTCAGACTGCTGGGGGCCAAGCGCGCGATGGTCGTCCACGGCCAGGGCATGGACGAAATCAGCCTTCTGGGCAAGACGAGAGTCATCGAGCTACGCGACGGTCAGATCACGTCGATGGAACTCGATCCGGCCGAATTCGGCTTCACCGGCGCGTCCATCGACCAGCTCGGCAGCGGGGACGCCATCGCCAACGCCGCCCTGGTCCGCAGCATCCTCAGCGGCAAGGAGCGCGGGGCCCGTCGCGACATCGTCGTCCTCAACGCGGGGGCCGCCATCATCGTCTCCGGTCTGGCGGACAGCTTTCCACAGGCCGTCCCGCTGGCCGAGTATTCGATCGACGACGGGAAGGCCATGCACTGTCTCGAAACACTGATCGAAGTCTCCAAGAAAGGGTGAGCTGCATTCTTCTTATCGGATCCTGACCATGTTGATACCCAAAGTCAAAATCTGCGGAATCACGAACTACGACGATGGCCTCGCGGCGATGGAGATGGGCGCCGATCTGATCGGGTTCAATTTCTATCCGAAGAGCCCGCGCTATATCCGGCCCGAGGACGCTGCGCGAATCGTCAACAAGCTCCCGGCCTTCATCGACATCGTGGGGGTGTTCGTCAACAGCACGCTCGAAGAGACGCGCCAGATCGCCAGCCAGTGTCAGCTCGACTGGATTCAGTTGCACGGTGACGAGAACGCCGAGTTCTGCCGATGGCTGGCTTACGACAGTCCCAAGACGATGAAGGCGATCCGGGTCAAGGACAGCAGCGATATTCAGCAGGCGGACGGCTTCTTCACCGACGCCATCCTGTTCGATGCCTACGATCCAAGCAAGTACGGGGGCACGGGACTGACGTTCAACTGGAACATCATCGGCCACGTCGGCAAGCGGATCTTTCTGGCCGGCGGGATCAATCCGGACAACGCAGTCACGGCCGTCGAGCTGGGCGTCTATGGGATCGACGTGTGCAGTGGAATCGAGGCCTCGCCCGGCACGAAGGACCATCGCAAGATGCAGCAGCTTTTCGACAACATACGACATCTCAGAGCATAGGTCCGACGCGACCCATAGGACCTATTGGACTGATCAAGAAGGACGACTTGTATGAAACACAGAGGCAGATACGGCGAGTACGGCGGCTATTATGTGCCCGAAGTTCTCATCCCGGTTCTGGAGGAACTGGAGGAGGCGTTCGACCGATATCGCGACGATCCGGCGTTCGTGGCCGAGCTGGCCGATCTCTCGACGCACTATGCCGGCCGCCCCACCCCGCTGTACCACGCGAAGCGATTCAGCGCGCACGTCGGGTTCAAGGTCTATCTCAAGCGGGAGGACCTGCTCCACGGCGGCGCGCACAAGGTCAACAACACGCTGGGCCAGGGCCTGCTCGCCAAGCACATGGGCAAGAGCAAGCTCATCGCTGAGACCGGGGCGGGCCAGCACGGCCTGGCGACGGCGATGATCGGGGCCCTGCTCGGAATGGAGACGAAGATCTTCATGGGCGTCACCGACGTCGAGCGGCAGAGCGTCAACGTCCATAAGATGAAGCTCTGCGGCGCGGAAGTCATACCGGTGGAGGGCGGCACCGGCACGCTGAAGGACGCGATCAACGATGCGTTGCGGTACTGGACGTCGCACGTGGCCGACACGTTCTATCTGTTCGGCACAGCGGCCGGACCGCACCCCTACCCGACCATCGTCCGGCACTTCCAGAGCTGTATCAGCCGGGAAGCGCGCCGGCAGTTTCTCGACCAGACGGGCCGGCTGCCGGATATGGTGGTCGCCTGCGTCGGCGGCGGCAGCAACGCCATCGGAGCCTTCGCCCACTTCATCGACGACCCGGACGTCGAGCTGATTGGCGTCGAAGCCGGCGGCCAGGGGGTCGCGACGGGCAAACACGCCGCCAGTATCGTCGCGGGCACCCCCGGCGTCCTTCACGGCGCCCGATCCTATCTGCTCCAGGATGCCGAGGGCCAGGTCCTCGACACCGAGTCGATCAGCGCGGGCCTGGACTATCCGGGGGTCGGCCCGGAGCACTGCTACCTCAGTGACATCGGCCGGGCCCGGTACGTCGCCGCCGATGATGCGGATGTGCTGGAGACATTCGGCCTGTTGACGCGCATCGAGGGCATCCTGCCGGCGCTGGAGAGCACGCACGCACTGGCTTATGTGGCCGGCCTGAAGGGCACGCTGGGGCCGGAGACCATCGTCATGGTCAATCTCTCCGGGCGGGGCGACAAAGACGTCGGCATCGTCGAAGCCCACCGACCGTTGGAATAGGTCCCGTTGGACCTATGGGACCTATTCAAGAACAACCTGAACAGGATTGACAAGTATGAAATCCTATCGTGACGTGTTTTCCGAACTGAGCCGGCAGAAACGCGCGGCGCTGATCCCGTTCTTCGTCGCCGGAGACCCGGACTTCGATGCCAGCCTGGCCCTGGTCAAGGCCGCGATCGACGCCGGGGCCGACATCCTCGAACTGGGCATCCCCTTCTCCGACCCGATCGCCGATGGCCCGACCATTCAGAAGGCTGACATCCGGGCGGTGCGCAGCGGGATGAACGTGCGGCGGGCGATGGAGTTCATCCGGCAGGTCAAGCAGTACCGGGACATCCCCATCGGCCTGCTGATGTACTACAATCTCGTCTGTCACTATGGCAAGGCCGAGTTCTTCCGCGACGCCCACGACGCCGGCGTCAACAGCGTCCTGGTGGCCGACATGACGATCGACGACGCCGACGAGGTGCTCGACTCGATCCGCGCCGCCGGACTGGACAGCGTCTTCATGGTCACGCCCAACACCTCGCCCGAGCGGATGCAACAGATCGCCGCCAAGACAACGGGGTTCATCTACACCGTCAGCGTGCTCGGCGTCACCGGCAGCCGGGACGCCCTCTCCGACAGCGTCGAGGACCTGGTCGGCCGGCTGAAATCCCTGACAAACGTCCCAGTATGTGTCGGCTTCGGCATCAGCAAGCCCGAGCACGCCCGGGCGGTGGCCGACGCCGGCGCCGACGGCGCGATCATCGGCTCGCGGATCGTGGGCATGATCGAGGCCCATCTGGACGATCCGGACCAGGCGATCGCCGAGGTCTCGGCCTTCGTCGGGCAGGTCAGGGTCGCCCTGTCAGAGGCATAGGCCCGGCAGGTCCTATAGGAGCTGTCGGCCGCGACATGCGGCTCGTGAAGCCCTGCCCCACAATTCCCATTTTTGCATGGGAACACGAACCTTTGCCGCACGGGGGCAGTACAAATCCGTGCGCAAGCCCCGAAAGCGAATAGATTATATGGGGTATGATGGCGAAACGGCCGAAGAACAGGGAACGTTGGACGAAACCATGCTTGTAGGAGGTAATTGCCATGACATGGAAACAAAACCCGGTTGCGGTCGCGTTGGTGGTACTGCTGTCGGCGTCGATCTCATTGGCGCAGGGAGGCTCGGCCCCTGCCGGGCAGGATCCCGCGGGCCAGCGTGCGGCTATGCAGGCACAGCGGGCACAGGCATTGGAGCAGCAAATCAATGAGCTGAGACGTGAGCAGGACTCCCTGATCGGACAATTGCAGGCCATTCACGCCACTGCAGTCAAGGAGAAGGCGACTGAGACAGCCGGCAGAGTCGCGAATCTCATCGCCAGCCAACGGGCGACGTTTCGCTCCCGACTCACCCGACTTGAGCAGCAACACCAGAGGATGACGCGGGGGATGCGGCAGCGAGCCGACCGGCCCGAACGTGCCGCGCGCCGCGGCCGACGCGCCCCCGACGTGGAACTCAAGAGCTTTGACGGCCGGACCTACAGGCTCTCCGACCTCCAAGATCGGATCGTCGTCCTGGAATGGTTCAACATGGAGTGCCCGTTCGTAAAGTACCACTACGACACCAAAACGACAATGGTCGAATTGGCCAACAAGTACAAAGACAAGGAGGTTGTCTGGCTGGCCGTCAACAGCACCAGCCATACGACCCCTGAGGTCAACCTTGCCTTGGCGAAGCAGCACAAGATGCCGTATCCGATTATCGATGACCGGTCGGGCGAGATCGGTCGAGCCTTCGGGGCGAGGACCACGCCTCACATGTTTATCATCGACCGGGATGGCGTGATCGTCTATCAGGGCGCCATCGACAACGCCCCGATGGGCAAGGTCGAGGCGGATGTCGCGAGCGTCAACTACGTCGATCAGGCCCTCTCGGAATTGCTTGCGGGCCAGCCGGTGAGCACGCCGTTGACGCCCGCCTACGGCTGCACGGTCAAATACGCCAGCCAGTAGATCCGCGCACAAGGAATCCTTGACGGGCGACCAAACGTCACGTCAGACAAGCTGTCCAAAACCGGATGGGCCCCTCTTTGCCGGGTCGCGTCGATCCCGACGAAACCGCTGGCAGCCAGGGGCCCTCTCCATTACAATGGGGCCTCCCGAGCAAGCTCCGACACAGCGATCGGAGGAAAGGCGTCACACAAGAAAGCAGGAGGCTCATGATGCGACAGTCATCTGCAGAAAACATCTCGATCCTCGTAACCGCCTTTTTGTTCGCTTCAGTTGTGCCGACAATGCCGGCCGGCGCAGCGGGGACGACCGAAGAGGCGGTCCCGGCGTTCTATCTGCCGGAGGACCCAAACTACACGATCCTCGATTCGGCGGCCGACTCGGTCCGCTTCACCGTCGAGCGGACCCTGGTGGAGTACAAGGGGAACCTATCGAGCAAGTCCAGCTTCGTCGACAAGGACGGCAACATCATGGACTGGCACGACTTCGGCAATCTGGAAGGCCCCGGCTGGGCCGCCAACGCCGTCGGCGGCGCGTACGAGCTCTACTGCTACGCCCAGTACACCAAGGACCGCGTTCTGGAGGGCAAGGCGCTATCCATCCTGGACCACGTCCTGACCGCCGGTTTCATCGATTACGAGACGGGATTCATCACGGGCTACCGCATCACCACGACCGACCGCTTCTGCCTGAACTACCAGCACAAGGACAACTGGTTCTGCCCCGGCTCGATGGCCAAGATCGCCTATCAGCTCCTGCTGTTCAGCGATGTGGTCGCCGAGCCGCGCAGGGGCCGCATGCGACAGGTCGCCGTCAAGACCGCCCAGTGGATCAATGCCAACGTCAAATCAACACCCAACGGCTGGTACCCCCGGCGGTGCAAGCCCAATGGCGAGCACTACCCCCTGAACGCCTACGGCGATAATGACATCCTTTTCGAAAAGAGCGGCGACAGCCTGTTCATCCTCCAGCTCTACACCGGCCTGACCGAGCGAAATCTGGCCGACTACACAGAAACCATCCGCAAGAAGGTCAACGTGTTCATGGACGCCGGGGGCTTCTTCGGGAGCATCAACCACGACACCTACGATGAACACGAGAACGTTGCGTACGCTGTGGCGTTTCGCGTGCTGCGCAAAGCCGCGACGCTGCTGAAGGACGAGCGAGTCCGGGCCTTTGCCTACGACAAGTGTCTGGCGGGGCTCGACCAGTTCAAAATGGCCGAGGATCGCAACGGCGTACAGACCAAGGGCCTGCTCTACATGGAGAAGAGCTGGGACACCGCCTACCTCTGGGAGAACGCCGAGGCGTCGCTGGCCTATCTCGAAGCCTACCATGACACGGACAACCGAGCGTATCTGCTCGACGGCCTGACCATCCTTCGCGCCATCTCGAAACACCATCAGCGTGACACGGGCTTTCTCACCGAAGGCGTGGACTGGAACAATCACGTGGGCCGGCAGCACCACTTCGACAACGCCGAGTTCGGCGCGATCAAGTACACCGAGCCGTTCCTGAACAACCTGCACATCGTCGAGCCGACCCTTCTGGCGGTCGAACTCGGCGTGGCGGGCCCTGAGATTACGGCGCCGTGACGTTGACCCGCCTGACGTCCTCCGAGACGAGCAGGTGCGGCCGCTTTTCGATCCCGAGAATCTCGGCGTGGGAATCCGCCATGCGGCGGTACCAAAGCGTCGCCTTCAGATGCACGTCGCGTCCGGCCAGACTCGACGGCACCTGCCAGGTGTACTTCTCGACGCGGGTCTCGCCTGGAACGAGCCGGTTTCCAACGATCCGCACGGCGTACCACTGGCCAAAGGTGACCTTACCGGCCGAGTCCAGAAACACGTCGTGATAGAGGCGGTCGCCATCCGGCAGCGAGTCTCTGGAGATCGCCTGACTGGTCGAGCTGTGGCTGGGATAGGCCACAGCGCGGCTCGACGTGATGAAGTAATGATCGTTCGGGTCCTGGGGGTTCGGCGGCACGGGGATGTGCTGGAGTTCACGGCCCTTGGCGTCGCAGACGGCCACGCGCAGCCATACGTCGCGCTCTTCGGTGGCGCCGGTGGGGAACAAATGGCCCGTAGCAATGTCGCTGATCGACACCTCGAACGTTACTGCAGTTCCAGCGGCAACTGCTCCGGCGTCCAGTCCCAGTTTCACGCGGGCAGCGCCTTCGACGAAGCCGGTGAACCCGCCGCCAAACCAGTGGGCGTGGTTCCACGGTCGCTCGCGGCCCATCTTGGCCGGCTTGCCCTCCCTCGGCGGCATGTGGCAGAACTGGCAGACGATGTCCCGGTCGGCGTAGTCGGTATCGAGCCATTCGCGATGCGTGGCCTTGACGAAGACGCCGAACGTGTTTTGCTCGTTGTGGCAGATGCCGCACAGTTCGGCGGTTTCGAATAGCTCGGAGACCTGGGTCTTGTGGTAAGGCGACCAGGGGAACTCCAGGTCGGCCCGCTTGGTGTTGCGTCCTGGCCCGGCGTCCACGCGGTAGTTGTGGTTGACCGGATCGCGCTGGGCCATACCTGAGATCGAGTGACAGAAATCACAGAACACGCCCCGGTCGGCCTCGCGCTTGAGGTCGGGCAACGGATTACGACCGACTCGGCCGGAGGCTTCGCGCAAGGGACCGTGTTCGAGGCCGGTCCGGACTTGCCCTATGGTTCGGTAGGAATCCAGCCAGGGCCAGGCGCGATCCCAGAAGTTGTCGGGCTCCTCGACTTCGGGCGGTGGCACGACGCCCGAGAGAAAGGCCGACGGCGAATGGCAGCCCAGACAGTCGGCGGCAAGGTCCTTCATCTGCGGATCGCGAGCCGCATCTTCCATGACGTACTGGAAGAACTGGGCCTGAAAAAAATCGCCCGTGTACGCCCGGGACATCTGCGAGCTCGACCAGTCGGTGTACCGCTCATAGTGGCATCCGATGCAGTCATACGGATCGTCCCAGTGATCCATCGCATGGGCCGGGCCCTTTTGCGTCCTGTTTGCGGCCGGCCGGGCCAGCAGCATCGCGCCGCCGCAGACCGATAGAATCAACGTCGTCAGGCCGATGTGCTTGAGGAGAAGCCGCGCAATCATGGGAACCTCCACGTCGTTAAGAAACGCGTTTAGAACAGGAACTCGAAGCTGAGGATGCTCTTGACGACAACGTCGTCGGCCCGGCCGCCAAGCCCGAAGCCCACTCCCGCACTCCAGTGCGTTTTCCAACTCGCGTATCGGGTATGGTAGAGGTCCAGCACCGGAAAGATGTAGTGGCCCTGCCGGCTGGAGCCTCTCGGGTCGGACACTTCGCCGATCTCGCCGTAGAATTCCACGCCGGGACGAACGGCCACATCCGGCGTGTTCCACAACCCGTCGCCCGCGTCGTCATAGTAGAACCCGGCCGCATAGGCGAACTCGACCCCGTCCGAGACGCCGTCGCCGCTGGTCTTCTTCTCAAGAATCGGGTTCAAGGCGATGCGGATCGGACCGAGGTCTTTTTCGACGATGAGACGGAATTCGAACTTCTCTGCATCGTCGTAGTCCTTGACGGGGATGATGTATTCGCCGTAGAGCGCCAGATCGAAGGGCCGCTCGAATTTCTCGAACAACCGGTAGCGAGCCAGCAGCTTCGATCGGACATACTCAAAACTCCCACCGTGCGGGTCGAGGCAATCCGCATAGTAGCCCACCGTCAATCGGTGCGACAGGCCGTATTCGACCTCGAACGAATGGGCCCACATCTTCTCCCGCGACACGGTCTTGCCGAAGTAGCCCATCTCCTGATCGGACGACGCCACATATGTAGTCCAGTAGCTGAACTCGATCGCGCCGGCGTCTGCCGTGTCGTATTCGTAGACCCGGAAGAACTGACCTGGCGCCACGGCCGTAGCGAGGAGAAACACGATCGAGGCCAGCCACAAATAAGAGACGTCACGCCTCGATCCTTGCGTCGAAGCGATACAGGATGAACCGATCCCACAACTCATGTCGGACTCCTTCCGAACCTGGGCTCTATGACGGTGTGCCGATATGCAGGCGGCTGCAATGGAACGGGGGCCGGCCACGGATGGAACGAGACGTGAAGCAACCGTGCATCCTGACGCAAACGCTCTCATGCGGTCCCCAATCCCCAATCCGTGGTCTTGATTTCCTTTGCGTACGCGATCTCGTCTACGCTACAATCGCAGCGATGTCAACAGAATTTCGCGGGATGGTCGTCTTCGACTCAGGAGTTGACAACATGAGACAGCAGCGAGCGATTTCGGTTCTGGTGTTCGCCATGGTGTTTGGGACCGGCCTTACGCGCGCCGAGGAGCATCTGGTGCCGGCGGACAAACAACTGACAACCACCTATCTGCGCAGCCTTCGCGAACGAGGCGAGCGCGCGGTCTACGCGGCCTCGGAGTCGCAGACGCTCGGCATGCCCGTCGGCGGGATCGCCACCGGCCAGATGTATCTGCGCAACGACGGCACGCTCGGCCTGTGGCATATTTTCAATCGGCACATCTTCACTGGCTACGGCTTGGACTGCTACCGCACCTATCGCCCCGATTCGCCCGTCGAATCGGGGTTCGCTGTGGTCGTCGACGGCGATGGCGGTCGGACGATCAAGGCGTTGAACAAGGACTTCGGCACCGTCGAGTTCGCGGGTGAGTATCCTATCGGGCTGGTGCGATACCGCGCCGATGGTTTTCCCGTAGAGGTCGAGATGGAGGCGTTCTCACCTTTCATCCCGCTGAACGCGAAGGACTCGGCCCTGCCGGCAACTCTCTTCCATATCACGGTGAAGAACGGCTCCGACCAGGTGAAGCAAGTCGGCATCCTGGGCTGGCTGGAAAACCCCGTCTGTTTCCATTCGGCCAGATCCCGGCGCGTGATACGAAAAAGCAAGATCACAAACGAGAAGGGCCGCACGTTAATCGTTCATACCGCCGAAGAGCCTCCTGAGGAAGAGACACAGGCACCGCGTCCCAAGATCGTCGTGGCGGACTTCGAAGGTTCAGACTATGGCAACTGGACGGCCACGGGCGAGGCTTTTGGCGAAGGTCCCGCGCACGGCACGCTACCGAACCAACAGTCTGTCACCGGCTTTCTCGGCGGCGGACTGGTCAATACCTACCTCGGCGGTGACGGGCCGCAGGGTACGCTGACAAGCCCCCCCCTGACGATTGAGCGCAAGTACATCAACTTCCTGATTGGCGGAGGCAGCCATACCGACGAGACGTGCATCAACCTGATCGTCGATGGGCAGGTGGTGCGCACCGCCACGGGCAAGGACAACGAAAAGCTCGAATGGCATTTCTGGAACGTCGAAGAGCTCGAAGGCAAAGCCGCCTGTATCGAGATCGTCGACCGCCATTCCGGCGGGTGGGGCCACATCAACATCGACCAGATAGAGATGGCCGATGAAGCGTACGATGCCGACATGGGCCCGTTCGACAAGCTACCCGACTACGGTTCGCTTGTGCTGGCTCTCGACGGCCCGGCGCGCCAGGCCGCAGACCATCCGCCCGTGGACAAGCCTTGTCCGACCGTCGCAACGCAGGAGATCTCGCTGTCGCCGGGCCAGGCGAAGACGTTCACGTTCGTCTTGGCGTGGTTCTTCCCGAACCATCAAAACGGGCGCGAATACGACAATCGCTTCGACAGTGCCTCCGAGGTGGCCCATTACGTGCTCGACAACCACGAGCGGCTCAGCGGACAGACCAGACTCTGGCACCGGACCTTCTACGAGGACAGCACGCTGCCCCGCTGGCTGCTGTTCCGCCTGCATTCGACGGTCGCGAACCTCGCCACCGGAACGTGCCAGTGGTGGAAGAACGGGCGGTTCTGGGCGTGGGAAGGCGTCGGCTGCTGCGCTGGAACGTGTACGCACGTGTGGAACTATGCCCACGCGCCGGCGCGGCTGTTTCCCGAACTGGAGCGCAGCGCGCGGGAGATGCAGGACTTCGGCGAGGGCTTCCATCCCGACAGCGGGCTGGTCGGCTTCCGCAGCGACGCCGCATACGCCGCCGACGGACAGGCGGGAACCGTCCTGAAGGCGTACCGCGAGCACCTCTGCTCGGCCGACGATGCATTCCTCAAGCGAAACTGGCCCCGCATCAAGAAGGCCCTGGAATTCTCGATCCGCCAGGACGGCGACGACAACGGCCTGATCGAGAACAGCCAGCACAACACCTTCGACATCAACTTCGAGGGCCCCAACACGTTCGTCGGAGCGATGTATCTGGCGGCCCTGCGGGCGGGTGAGGCGATGGCCCGCGAGATGGGAGACGACGCCTTCGCCGAGCGATGCAAGCGGATCTTCAACAGCGGCTGGCGGCTGACGATGGAGCGCCTGTGGGACGGTGAGTACTTCATCCAGCTCGTCGATCTGGACAAGCACCCGAAGCACCAGTACGGCAAAGGCTGTCTGTCCGACCAGCTCTTCGGCCAGGGCTGGGCCCATCAACTGGGTCTCGGCTATCTCTATCCTTCGGCGACAGTCAGGCAGGCCCTGCGCTCAATCTGGAAATACAACTGGGCCTCCGACGTCGGTCCCTACAACGCAGCGTACAAGCCGGAGCGATGGTTCGTCTCGCCCGGTGAACCGGGCCTGTTCACCTGCACCTGGCCCAAGAGCGAGTTCATGGCCGAGGGCGTGCGATACCGCAGCGAGGTCTGGACCGGGATCGAGTACCAGGTGGCCGGCCACATGGTGTGGGAAGGTATGATTGACGAGGCCCTGGCCGTTTGCCGAGGCATTCATGACCGCTACCACCCGGACAAGCACAACCCCTTCAACGAGGTCGAGTGCGGCGACCACTATGCGCGGGCCATGGCCAGTTGGGGTGTCTACACCGCCCTGTGCGGATTCGATTACCACGGGCCGAACGGCTCGATCGGTTTTGCACCACGCATGGGGGCGGAGAATTTCAAGGCAGCCTTTACTGCCGCCGAAGGTTGGGGGCTGTTCACACAGACGCGCAACGATAACAGGCAACACGAGCAGATTGAGCTTCGCTGGGGCCGGCTGAAACTCAGAACGCTTTCGTTCGCGCTGCCCTCGGAATGGACGAGCGTGGAAACAACGGTTCGTCTCGCCGGTCGAATGTTGCCCGCCAAGCACGTTCTGGGAGCCAAGTGGCTTCGAATCGAACTCGGTGAGCCGATACAGCTATCGGGAGGACAGACACTGAGTGTCGAGATTCGTCGCTGGGGAAGCATTTAGGTTGCGTGAGCGCGACGATACACTGATTCTTCGTTGGTCTTTCGCGCCCCGCGGAGAACCCAAGCCCGCCTGGAACGTACATATGCGCGCAAGACGGAGCCGAAAGCGGCCCGATTCCATGCGACACGGATGCAGGAGAGATGCCGATGGAGATTCACATCACCAGTCCCGCCTTTGCCAACGGAGACGACATACCGACGAGGTACACCTGTGACGGCCAGAACGTCTCGCCCCCACTCCAATGGGACGCGGTGCCGGAGGAGACGCAGGCGATCGCGCTAATCTGCGACGACCCGGACGCTCCGATGAAGACGTTCGTGCACTGGGTCTTGTACAATCTGCCGCCTGCGGCGCGGGAACTGCCGGAGAACGCCGGGGCCGACGCCTCATTGCCGGACGGAGCCGAAGAAGGCGTGAACGATTTTGCAAAAGCCGGTTACGGCGGTCCTTGCCCTCCGAGTGGCACGCATCGATACTACTTCAAGATCTATGCGCTCGATCGCCAGGTCAAGCCCGGGCGCCATGCCACCAAGGACGACCTGCTCAAGGCCGTGCGGGGTCATATTCTGGGCCAGGGGCAGCTCATGGGCCGATACACAAGACAGTGAGCATGGATCCAATGGGCTCGCAGCGAGGTCCCGGCTGCTGCGCAGACAATCGTCACATCAGGGGCGTTTTTTCTGTCCACATGGAGGCGCTGCGCGTATACTCGTGTGGTTCCTTTGCGCATTGGCGATATGCTGTCCAAGAACGATTTCGGGAGGAAAGAAACGATGACACAGTCAAAGGGGTTTCGAAGAGCACTGCTCCTATCTGCCCTGTGCGTGGTGGGGCTTGGAGTCACCCATCCGACAGCTTCGGGCGATCCGATGAAAATGGTCCCGGCCGACAGTCTGTTCTGCGTCCGGATCAACAACCTCGACGGGGCCCTTGGCCAGATCGACATGTTCCTGTCCGGGCTGTTTCCGATGGGGGTCTCGATGCCCGTCAAGGCGCAGTTGGCGCAGTTCCTCGGCAGCGCTGAGCCTGAGGGCATCAACATGGCAGGCGGCTTCGTCTTGTTTGGCCCCCTTCCCGGCGCCGGTCCCGATCCCAGCCATGTCGGATTTCTTGTCCCGGTCCGCAATTATCAGCAGTTTGTCTCAGGCAACGCCAACGTCAGTACGCCTGATGGGCGAGGGATCTCGAAGATCGGCCCGGAGGGCGCTGCGATGCTCGCGACTGTCGAGGCCGGCGGCTATGCGCTGATCAGCATGGCGGGAAATGAAGAGCCTCTGGTGACCATGAAGAGTTCGGGCGCCGGGGCATCCACTCTGGCGACCTCGCTGGACGCCGCTGAACTGAAACGCTCGACGGAAGCGCCGCTCTGGATTTACGCAAACGTCGAACTGGCCAGCAGGATGTTCGGCCCGATGGTCCAGGCCAAAATCGAGGAAGTCAAGGAGACCATGCAGGCGGTGGGAGCGCAAGGCCAGGATGCGATGGCCCGGCAGGCGGCGACGAACATTGAAGCAACGGCTGCCGTCCTCGACACTTTGATGAAGGAGACCAGGTATCTGAGTCTCTCACTGGACCCCAGCTTCGAGAAGATGGGCGTCAGTTTCGTACTCGCCGCCGTACCCGGATCACCGATGGCCGGGATGTTCAAGAGCGATGCCTCAACCGCGAGCAGCAAGTTCAAGGGGTATATGGCCGACGGGGCCGCCGTCAATTTCACCGGGTCGATGAGCAGCCCATTCTGGAGGAAGCTCAATGAAGCGTACATCGACATGATGCCGAAGTTGATGGGAGAGATGGCATCGAGCGATGACATTGCGACATTCAAGAAAATGGCGACCGATGCCATGGACGCCTTTGGCGGGGCGCTGGGCGGTTCGTTTTCGGTGGATCTGAACAGCAAGCCGCCGTTCCAGGTGACGTATGTGGCCGATGTGAAGGATCCGGCGAAGTTCTACCGAGTTCTGGAAGAGGCCTCCAAGGCGATGAGTACCGGATCGATCGCCGATCTCTACAAAGAGATGGGCATGCAGATGTCGTTCGATCTCAAGCGAAATGCATCGAGCTACGAGGGCGTATCGATCGACGCGATCGCCTTCAACATCAAAGGGACCGACCCCGATTCGCCGGCTACCCAGATGATCGACGCCATGTACGGCGATGGGCTCGACGTTCGAATCGCGACGGTGGACAACCGGCTCGTATACGCCCTCGGCCCGGATGCACAAGACTCCGTGCAGAAGCTGATTGGCCAGGTCAAAGCGGGCGATCCGAAACAGGCTCCTAACGAGCCACAGACCGCCATGGCCATGATCCCCGGCGCCGAGAAGGCCGATTTCTTCATGAGCTTCAATGTCCTTCGCCTGATGAAGCTCATCGGTGCGTTTGCACCAATGCCCATGCCCGAGACGGACATTCCGACGCAGAGCAGCATTGCCGTGGCCGGCAGCGCGGGCAACGGCAGAATGACAATCGACCTGGCCGTCCCGAAGCAGCACGTGCTCGAGATCATGGGGGCCGTGATGCAGATGCAGCAACAGCAGATGCCGTAGTAGACGGCGGCGTGTTCACCGCCCTCGTCGACCTGAAGAGATGTTGAGACCAGCCTCACTTCAGGTCGGCGAGGGCGATCGTCTTGCCCACCCCGACGCCAAGCAAGCGATCTCCGAACTGCTTCCGGAGGAGGTCGGTCGCCCTCTCACCTGTGCAGTGGGTCGGCGCAACGTACCGGACGCCCAGGCGATGGAAGGTGCGAACGATCCGCTCGATCCGCCGACGCCCGGCCCATTCGAGGTGGAAGCCGCCCATAACCAGGAGGATATCCTCATCGTGCGAGGCCCGCACTGTCTCGACGATCCTCTCAATGCCCGGATGGGCGCAACCCGTCAGGACCATCAACCCTCGTTCGGTATGGATGACGAGAGCCTGCTCCGCAATCCGCCGACCCATCGAGCCCGTCGAATCTACATTGACGCCGATCTGCTGAGGCCATTCCACCCCTACGACACGAGCGGAGTACCGGTGCACCGTCTGTTTGAAACGATCCGGAAAAGACTTCAGCAGAAACACCTCGACCGCCGGATTCGCCCGGAGAAACCCCAGAAGCCCTCCGGTGTGATCGGCGTGGCTGTGCGAGAGAACCACACTATCGATGCCCGCGGGATCGACGCCCATGCGCGCCATGTTCTCCAGGAGCAATGTGTCGTCGCTTCCGGTGTCGAACAGGATCGTCCTCGCCGCCCCTGAGATCACCACCGCGAAGCCCCAAGCGGTCTTCAGCCGGTTGTCGAAGGGATTGTTGTCGTGGACGACCTTCAGCGTCAGTTCCTTCAAGGCCGGCGATTTGGTCGAGCGTTCGTCCTTCTGCATGGTCTTCACCTTGGCCCTTTCCTGAACAGCCCTTCACGGTCGTTCCCTGTACCTTGAACCCTTTCCCGAAGTTGGGCGAGATGGACGCTGTCAGTATAGCGTGAGAGATCCGCTCGCGGAACCACCGCATGGTCGGACACACTTCAAAGAACCGCTTGAGTTGGCGGGAGTATGATCTATAATGGCGGTGGTCGCTAGGGGTGACTGGTTCGGCAGGCCGGTCTGAGAGAAAACCCTTCGAACCTGATCAGGACAACCGCCCGAGGACATGGATCGGGCGGAGAGGCCTGCGTAGGAAAGCGATAGACAAGCGGCTATCACGAATGGGCAACAAATCGCTTCCTGCGGGAGCGATTTTTTTTGTTGGCACAAGGAGTACAGCACATGGCAACGCAATTGCAGCAGGCCCGAGCAGGCATCGTCACAGAGGCGATGAAGCATATCGCCGAGGTCGAAGGCGTCAGCGCCGAGACGATCCGAGTCGAAACCGCCGCCGGGCGACTGGTCATACCGGCCAATACCCTGCACCTAAAGACAAATCTGAAGCCGATGGGCATCGGACGCGTCCTGACCACCAAGGTCAACGCCAATGTGGGCACCAGCAGCGCTCGATCCAGCGTACAGGAAGAGATCGAGAAGATGAATGCGGCCCTGGTCGTGGACGCCGACACGATCATGGATCTGAGCACCGGCGGCGACCTCGACGAGGTTCGCCGCGAGCTGTTGGCGCATTGTCCGGTCGCGTTCGGCACCGTGCCGATCTATCAGGTGATCGAAGGCCGAGAGGTCGAGGAGATCGACAACGATATCCTCCTCAAGACGATCGAGAAGCAGGCCCGACAGGGCGTCGATTTCTTCACGATTCACGCCGGCCTGCTCCGTGAGCACCTGCCGCTGCTCAAGGACCGCGTGGCCGGGATTGTCAGCCGGGGCGGCGCCCTGCTGGCCAAGTGGATGATCCATCATGACCAGCAGAACCCGCTGTACGAACTGTTCGACGAGTTGTGCGACATCATGGTCGAATACGACGTCTGCTTCTCCCTCGGAGACGGATTGCGTCCGGGGGCCATCGCCGATGCGACAGACGAGGCCCAGATCGCCGAACTCAGAACCCTGGGCGAACTGACGCAGCGGGCGCAGGAGAAGGGTTGCCAGGTGATGGTCGAGGGGCCGGGACACGTTCCCTTCGACCAGATCCGCCACAATATGGAAATCCAGCAGGATATCTGCCACGACGCGCCGTTCTATGTGCTCGGCCCGCTGGTGACGGACATCGCGCCCGGATACGATCACATCACCAGCGCTATCGGCGGCTGCGCCGCTGCGTTCTACGGCGCTTCGTATTTGTGCTACGTAACACCGCGCGAGCACCTGGGTCTGCCCAACGCCGACGACGTGCGCGCCGGAGTGGTGGCGTCCAAGATTGCCGCCCACGGTGCCGACGTGGCGCGGGGCCTGCCGGGAGCGGCCCACCGTGACCGCCGTTTGAGCACGGCTCGCGCAAACCTGGACTGGGAGACGCATCTCGCCGAATCGCTCGACCCGGAGACGGCGGCGCGCATGCACCGCGAGGCGTGTGGACAAATCGACGGGGGCCGGCCCGATGCGGCCGACCACTGCTCGATGTGCGGGCAGCACTGGTGCAGCGTGCGAATCAACCGGCAGGTGCGGGAGGCGATTCGACAACAGCCCTGTGATTCTCAGCCGCTGACGTAGCCCCCGTCAGGTCCGCATCGAATCCAGCTCGATGAACGCAATCGGCAGGAAGATGAACAAGGGGACCCATGGCCAGAACTCTGGCATGATCCGGGCGAACACGACCTCCGCCGCGAGCATCTTGCAGACAAATGTCGTCACGAAAAGGGTCGCCGTGAGAGCGAAACTCACCATGACAGCCGACTTCATGGTCCTCGGGTCGCGGCAGATCAGTACCGGCAGACTGACCATGAGCATGGTCAAATTGATCAGCGGGTCAGTGATCCGGAAGTGCTTCTGGCTGGTCAACTGCGCCACGTCCTTGATCTTGGTCTTTTGTGCGGCCAAAGCTGTCAACTGTCGCGAACTGAGCAACGTGTCGTATCCGGACATCTGACGGATCGCAATGTCCCTCGGTTGCAGGTCCGAGGCGTGATACGAGGCAATCGGCTTGGCCTGCGTCGCGTCGATCGCGTCGGTGCCCACGTAGAGTCCGTTGATCAGGTCCCATCTCTCGGTCCTCTCATTGTAGACGGCCGCGTCGGCTGAGATGCGTCCGGTCACCCGCCACACCCCCGGTCGATTTGGATCGCGCTGGCGCGTCAGGATGGTGGGGGCCTCCAGAGTCAGGGTCTCCACGTAATAGCGGTTGGCGCAGATCAGCGATCCGTTGGCATCGCCCAGAAACCGCACGCGAAAGGATTCCTGGCCGGGCAGGTCGTCCTCGCTGCGAACGAGCCGGTCGCTGATGCTCGGGATGAGCAGTTCCTGGTTGGCCACGGCCAATCCGGTAAAGAAGATGGCCAGGACAAGGATCGGCCCGACGATGCGTTTGGCGCTGACCCCCGAGGCAATCATGGCGACCAGTTCGTTGGATCGCACCATCCGGCCCAGCGAGAACGCCGCCGCGACCACTGTGATCACACCGGCAATGTCGCGGAAGTACACGGTCGTACGCGTGGCATAGAACGACACAATGTGACGGGTCAACGCCCACATCCCAAGCGAGGTGTGTTTGGTGAATTCGTCGAGATTGACAAACAACTCGATGATAATCCGCAGCCCGATGAGAACGCAGAAGGCGATGATATAGCCGATCATGAAGTTCTTTGCGATGTAGCGATCCAGTATCTTCATCATTCGTTTCTCATACCCTGGTTGGGGTTCGACTCGTCACGAATCGCATCAGGTCTTCGCCAGGCGGCGGTAGATGAACGCCGCCAGCACCACCAAAGCGGCCAGCCCCGACCACATGACCGCAATTCCCGATACCCCCTCGCTCATGGCGTTCTTCATGATGTTCTTTCCGCTGAGGATGGTCACGAGCAGGACGGCGGCCGGCACACAACTGGCCCCGAACGCGCTGAGCACGTGCCCGCCCCGATTGATGATGCCCATTCCAATGCCGATCAGGATCATGGGGACGCAGCCGATGCCAAACACGAGCCGGGTGTTCATCTCGGCGTCGATATCCACCAGCGTACGACGAATCTCCCTTTCAAGCTGTTTCTGGAGCGATGCCAGCATCGACGTCGGCGGCCCCTGCAGGATCGTGTCAGCCCGTTCCGGAGCCACGGTTTCCAGTATGCCGGCGCGATGAAGCCTCTCCTGGATCGGGTCGGGCATCTTCAAGTTGCGAACGTGATACCGCACGAGAAGCTGGCCGGTGCCCTCGACGCGAGGACTGTAGAGATCCAGGTTCAGGCCAGGGCCGGCGACGTCGTCGTCGACGTGGATCGTCCCGGTGTCCGACCGCAACGTCTGGAGGTGTCTGCCCGAGACCGCGTCGTACTCCTGCACCCGAATCGGACCGATCAACTTGATCGCACGCTCGTCATCCAACGCACAGCCGGCAGCAGTGAACCGGATGGACCGGGTAGCCCCTCGAAGCACATAGCCGCCGTGCTCCGGCGACCGCAGTTGCTCGCTCAGATCTCGCGCCAGGGCCTCGGTGGCCAACTGCGAGTATGCCTGCAAGGCGATTCTGGCGATCGGATCGAACAACATCAGGTCCGCCCGAATCTGCTTCATTGCGTCGACTTTCTTGAACTTGACGTCGTCGCCCAGCAGGGAGCCAAAATGATGCCTGAACGACGCCTGTCCCACGTTGAACCATAGGTCGCCCGGCAGGCCCATTTGTCGAGCCCCATAGACGTCCAGCCGGACTTCATTGAACTTGTCATGCGGATCGAAGACAATTCTCGCGGCATCGAAGGTGCGAATCCTCGTAATAACGCCCCGATCATACTGAACGACGACGATCCCCGACAGCATGTCTCGTTTCGAATCGACGTGATCCGCATAGATCAGGAACTGCCCATCCGAAGCCATCCGATAGAAACCCCGCCGCTCGATGTTGCGAAACAGGATCTGCTTGGCATCCGCCTTGAGCGCCTTCTCGGCCATGTAAACGAAATGCGGCATGACGTGGAAGCTCAGAAGCAGATTGGCGATCGCGACGAGGATCGCCAAAGCCAGTCCAGGATAGATCATCGTGAAGAGACTGACGCCACTGGCCCGACACGCGTCCAACTCGTTGTCGCTGGCGAACCGCCCATACGTCAGGGCCGAGGCGAACAGCGCAGCCATGGGCAAGATGAAGGTCAGCGTGATCGGCATGAAATACAGCAGGATATGAACGACCTGCCGAGGCCCCAAGCCATATTCCTGAACTGGAGCCAGGACGCCGCCCAGACTCAGGATCAGCGTCAGACCGACGGTCGCCAGAAGAAAGACCCTGAGAAGTTCGCGAAAGACATATCGTTGTAGCGTAAAGACCATTGTCAGAGCCGCTCGCCCATCATTCCATTCATGGTTATGGCTCGGTGAGGCCGTACCACAACGGCCACGCGGCGAAGACAAAGCCGACAACGCCTGGCCCGCTCCACCGCTTCCGCACGTGACGGCCCATCAGATAAACGATCTCACTGGCCCGCCCCGACCTCGTTTGGAGTCACTTCCAAGGGATCGATGTCCTCAATCCTTCCTGAATAAACCTCATGGGGATACTTTTCGAGAAGGGAGACGCCGTAGCGCTCGATGTGATCCCTGGACCGCTGCGCCATCAGAGCCGAGCGGACCTGGTTCGCGACGGAATCCGAGTACGGCCTCGGCTCAGGCGGTGTCTTTTCAAGAATCCTCACCACGCGCCACCTGATCTGGTCCTCGTAGAACCCCTTGATGGGCCCAACGACTTCATCCGGCTCCCCCTTCCACAACTCCTCCCAGAAGACCCCTTCGCTCGAGGCATATGCGTTTCGTGCAGGCTCCTCGGCTTTCATGGAGTGCGCGGCCTTGACCGCATCGAATGCTGTCCCGTCGTCGAGCGCCTTCTTGACCAGCTCGGCCGTTTCGAGGTCCCTGCACCAAATCTGGTCGATCTTCAGCATCGCCTCTCTGGCGAACATGGCCTCGTTTTGCTCGAAGTGCGCCTTGATCTGCTCGTCATCCGGCGGCGGAATCTCGTTGTATTTCTCCATCCGGACCTTGCCGAGAATCGCCATGTCCTCGCGGGCCCGGATGTCGCGGACCAACTCCTCCCTTTGGTCGTAGCCTCGGGACACGGCCTCCGCTTCCAGGAGCGTCGGCTCGAGCCCCCGGTCCAGGAGCCTTTCCACTCCCGCCGGAGTGCTCAGGTCCTTCGGTCGCCCCGGCGGGGCGATCTCGTTCAACGTCCTGAACCAGTCGTACAGCGTGAACTGCCCCCCCGTGTAGGTCGCCAGCACGATGTTCCGTTCGTCCCTGCTGAGTTCGGTTCGGATCTGCTGATTGGTAATCCAGAACACCGTACGGCCTCGCGCCTCGGCCGGTTGCTTCAGCAGACGCTCATGAATCTGAGCGGCCCTCCCAAAATCCCTCTCAACCTTCTTGAGGTCAAGCTTCTCCTGCAGTTCGGAATACAGCTCCTGATAGACCGGGCCGAACTTGGCCTGGAGCACCTGCGCCCTGGCCTGCTGCGGACCCAGGTTCGGATCGGCCTCGATCCTCTGGTCGATCTCCGCCTGGCTGACGGGGATGTTCTCTTCGACGTAGTCGTTCAGAAAAGCCTGAATGAGTCGGCGCTGCCTGTACCGGTTGATGGACGTGGAGACCGATTCGTCTTCAGCGTATCCGAGTTCGCGTCCTTCGAGGATCATCGCCTTCTCGATCAACATCTCTCGCAGCACGGACTGGGCGGTAACAGGCTCGCTCAGCCGGTTGTAGCTTTCGCGCTGCGGCCGAACGCTCTGGGCCAGCCGCTGCTTCAACTCGGCCTTCGTAATCGTGTAGTCACCGATTGTGGCCACAATCTCCGACGCGTCGGCGGGTTCCATAGGCTCGACTTCCGAGGGACCACAGCCGGCGACAAGAAACGCCGCAAGAATAACGCTGATGCCACATGGGATGAGAATGAACGCTGCGTACTTCGTGTTCATGGTCAGATCCTCAAATGGTTCGCACACACACGCACGGCGCGAGAGCCCTCCCCTGCCGGCTCCAATGCATCAGGGCGGCCCTTGTCGCTGCCCAACCTCAGTGAATGACTTTGTTCAGCGGATACGTGATGATGCCCGAGGCTCCCGCCCGCTTCAACGCAGGCACCAATGCCCTTTCCACCTTGTCGTCAACGATGACCTCGATTGCTACGTAGGCCGGGTCCGCCAGACTGGACACCGTTGGGCTCTTCTCGGCGGGCAACACATTGAGAACCGCGTCCAGATCATCCTTGCGAACGTTCATCTTCAGTCCCACCTTGCTGCGCGCCTCAATTGCCGCCCGGAGAAGAATCGAGATATTCTCGATCTTCTCCCGTTTGAAATCGTCCTCCCATGCCCGTCGATTGGCGACCAGCCTTGTCGTCGAAACGATGACGGTATCGATGATGCGCAGATTGTTGGCCCGCAAAGAGGTTCCCGTCTCTGTCAGTTCGACGATGGCATCGACCAGGCGCGCCTTGACCTCCGTAGCGCCCCAACTGAATTCCACTCGCACGTCGATGTTCTTGTCGGCGAAATAGCGCCGCGTCACACCAATCAATTCGGTCGCCACGATCCCGCCCTGAAGGTCCTCCGGGCGGGTGACGTTCGACTCGCCGGGAACGGCCAGGACCCACCGCGTCGGATTGCTCGTCGCCTTGCTGTAGGGCAACTCGCAGACCTCGACAACGTCGCAGTCGTTTTCCGTAATCCAATCGAAACCGGTAATCCCTGCGTCGAGCACCCCATCTCCAACGTAACGGCCCATCTCCTGCGCGCGCAGACAAATCGGGTGGATTTCGTCGTCGTCGATCGCCGGCAGATAACTCCGTCTCGAATCGGCGATGTTGAATCCGGCCTTGGCGAACAATTCCACCGTCGCTTTCTGCAGACTCCCCGCAGGGATCCCCAGTCTCAACACACTCTCAGAACTCATTTCGTCAATCCACAAAAGCGATGCGCCCCCGGCGGGCCGCACCCGCGCGAGCCGATCGCGCCCATCATTTCTTGGCTTTGGCCACTTTCCTCGTCTTCGCTTTCTTTCGTGTCGCCGTTGTCTTCTTCCTGCTCTTGCTGACCCTGGGCGACTCGCTCTCACGTCGGAGCAGCGCATAGAACTCGTAGGCATTCTTGGCCGCCACCTGGCGCGTCAGAAACCCTTCGATGTCCTGTTCGTCCGCCTCCGGATCGACGACCTCATGCTGCCTGAGATAGTCGGCCATCTGTCCGGTCAGCGGGATGGCATGTCCCTGCAACGACGTCAGCATGCAATAACCGATGACGTACGCGTCCATGCCGTCAAGGCCTTCGAGGGCCTGTTTGGCCGGGCGCTTGCCGATCTTCTTGAGATTCTGAAGGCTCAGCGTGTGATACTCATCGAAAACCGCTCGCAGCGCCGTCGTCAGTGCGAAGGCCGTTGCCCGACTGGCCGCCGTGTCCTCACGCAGCACCTCCACGATCTCCTCGACTCGCGAGACGCGCAGATCATTCCAGTCCACAAACGTATCCCGGAATCCTTTCATGGCCCGCTGCGTGGCGGTCTCGCTGATGCGCTCGCTGACGACGCCGTACACCAGCGCTTCGATCGGGTCGTCGTAACTGGTCTTCTCCACCTTCGGATGGGCGCGTTTGAGCCCGCGATAGAGCCTCTGCAACCGTTGTGCGTATTCTTTGCTGTTCTTCATAGCCTTTCCAAACGACCCCGCGCCGATGAGCCGCTCTGCAAAGCGACGCGCGCAGGAGATCCTGTGGGCCCCGCCTTCAAACACCCGAGGCGTCCGGCTCCTCCGATTCAAGTATCCGGCTTCGGCGCTCGGTCGCCACCTCCTCAATCAACCTCATCGTCTCCAAGGTCTTGTGAAAATGCTCATCTTTGTGGAAGTGCAGCACCGGGCAGAACTTGCTCTCCAGCGCCGACCCCAGCAGAGATTGAATCCGTTTGACGGCGTGGTCGATCGCTGCGAACGTCTTGTTCCTGGCCGCATCGCTCGCCGCCAGCACGCTCAAGAACACATCGGCACTCCGCAGGTCGGGCGTCATCTCCACCCGCGTCACCGTGACAAGCCCTGCAATGCGAGGGTCGCTCAGGTGGTTGGCAATGGCGTCGCTGACCACCTCTTTGACTACGCGAGCCACTTTTTCCTGCCTTCGGCTGGCCATAACGTCGTGTCTTCCCCAGCGGATCGCCGCGTCCCCGTTTACGAATCCAGGGTCCGAGCCACCTTGACGATTTCGTAGAACTCAAGGGTGTCATCGATCTTCAGATCATCGAATCCCGCCAGCTTGATGCCGCACTCAAACCCGGCCTTCACCTCGCGGACGTCATCTTTGAAGTGTTTCAGGGACTCAAGCGACAGGTTGTCGCGGACCACAATATTATCCCGAATCAACCTGGCCTTGGCACTCTTGAGGACCACCCCATTGCTGACGAAGCAGCCGATGACAGTCCCGATGCGCGAGACCTTAAATGTGGCCCTGACCACCGCACGACCGAGGACCTTCTCCTGCTCCTCCGGTTCGAGCATGCCGACCATGGACTTCTTCAGATCTTCTGTGATACGGTAGATGACGTTGTACAGGCGGATATCCACCCCTTCGGCTTCGGCTGTCTTGGAGGCGCGCTCATCGGCTACGACATTGAAGCCGATGATGATCGCGTTGGACGCCTCGGCCAGAAGCACGTCGCCTTCGGTAATCCCCCCGGGCATGGCCTGGAGGATATTGATGCGGATCTCATCCACGCTCAGTTCGGATAGATACTTCTTGAGCACATCGACCGATCCCTGCACGTCGGCGCGGACGATCAGGTTCAGGTCTTTGACGTTCCCGGCCTCGATCTGACTGAACAGGTTGTCCATGGTTACCTGGGTCCGCTCAGCCAGTGATTTCTCACGGGCGCGGAGCCGCCCTTCTTCGGCGGCCTCCTTGGCCCGATTGACGTCGTCGAGGCAGTAGAACCGGTCGCCGGCCTGAGGCACACCGTTGAGACCGCTGATCTCCACGGGCATGGAACTGGCGGCGGTCTTGATCTTCTTGCCGTAACTGTTCTTCATCATCTTGATCCGGCCATACGCATCACCGGCCAGGACGACGTCCCCCCTGTTGAGCTGCCCTTCCTTGACCAATACGGTAGCGACGGGACCCTGCTGAGGTGACATCTTGGCCTCGATCACCCATCCGGTCGCCGGGATGCTGTCGTCGGCCTTCAGATCCATCAACTCGGCCGTGTAGTCCAGCGCTTCCAGCAAGTCCTCGATTCCCTGTCCGGTCGTGGCGCTGGTCTTGACCACTTCCGTTTCTCCACCCCATTCGGCCGGCGTCAGATCGTGCTCGGCCAACTGGGCATAAATGCGATTGATGTCGCAGCCGGGCAAATCGATCTTGTTGAGGGCCACGACGATCGCAACACCTGCCGCCTTGCTGTGTGCGATCGCCTCAATCGTCTGCGGCATCACGCCGTCGTCGGCCGCAACCACCAGAACCACGATGTCTGTCATGTTTGCCCCGCGGGCGCGCATGGCCGTAAAGGCCTCGTGGCCCGGCGTATCCAGGAATGTGACGGTCTTGTTGTTCCAGGTCACCTGCGAAGCGCCGATGTGCTGCGTGATTCCACCGGCCTCACCGGCTGCAACCTGCGTCGAGCGAACCTTGTCCAACAGACTGGTCTTGCCGTGATCGACGTGCCCGAGCATCGCCACGACCACCGGGCGCCTCTTCAAATCGTGGCGCGGGCGGGCTTCAAACTCTTTTCGAATCTCTTCCTCCACCGAGCTTTTGCGCTCGATCACCAATTCAGTCTCGAATTCCACGGCCACCAGTTCAGCCACATCGCTGGCAATCACCTGGTTCGCCGTAGCCATGACCCCCTGCTGCATCAGCTTGGCAATGATATCCGCCGCCTTGACCGCCAAGGCAGCCGACAGATCTTTTACGGTGATCGGCTCACTGACCGTCGCCTTATGGGGCCGCCCTGCGGCCGCAGCCTCCCGCTGTGCCTTGGATGTGATCTTTCGAGAGGGACGCAACCGGAGTCCCTCACCGCCAGCGGCGCTGAGCCGTGCCTGTCGCTCATCCAGGTCTCTCTGACGCCACTTTCCGCGGCCTTTGCCCTTCTTGGCAGCCTCCTCGTCGAAACCCTCCTTTCGACGGCCGTGGGTCCTCTCCTTATGGCGCTTGCCCCGTTTCTTATCGGCGTCCGCCGAGGAGACGCCCCCCGCAGCCTTATCTTTGCCCCCGTTCATCAGAGGCTCTGTGACCGCAGCGTCGCGCCGCGGACGTGGACGGCCGCGCGATCGCGAGCGATCGACGGGTTCCGGCGCTTCGACTCGTACAACCTGTGGACCGCTGAGCTTGGCAGGCTTGGGTTTGCCAAGCATGGGCCCGGCAGGCAGCACAACAATCTCCTCCTTCTGCTCCTGTTCCACCTCAGCCGCAGGGAGCAGCTCCGTCTCAGCGACCGCCGGTTCCTGCTCGACAGTCTCCGTCTCGGCGGCCGGGACCGGCTCTTCTTCGGCCGCTTCCTGTTCCTGCGTCTCTGCGACCTCGGCCATGGTCGCACCTTCGGCGTGTTCCTCGGCCGTCTCCATCTCCTCAGACGGCTCGGCCTCGGCCACCGCCGCTTCCACCGAACCGGTTCCCGACTCTTCCTCGGACTCCTCAGACGTCTCCATGACTTTGGTACGCCGCGGCCTCCTGACCCGGACCTCCGACAGATCCACTCTCTCGGCTGTCTCCACCGTCGTCACATTCTCCCCCTCACTGAACCACTCCCGAATGGTGGCGGCCAGACCGGCGGAGATCGCGGTCATGTGGTTCTTGACGTCCAGACCTTCGTCCTGGCACTTCTTGACGATGGCCGAGCTCTTGACACCGAGTTCACGAGCTAAGATGTAGACTCTTGTAGCAGCCAAGAAACCTCCACGTACCTATTCGTCCTGATCCTTCTTCTGTGCCTCGATACGATTGGTCTGTTCCGCCAACTCCTTCTCGGCCTGCTTGCGCTCCGATTCGACGGCCATCATCTTGGCCGCCTGGTCGGCGCCTTGAACCAGCCTCTCGGCGAAGTCGGGATCGAGGCCCAACTCGCCGACCAGCGGCTCGGGGCCTACATCATCAAGATCAAGAACAGATATGATACCCAAGGCAATCAGCTTATCAACCAGGATATCGTCGGCGCCTTCGACGCTCTTGACGGCGGCCGCAAGCCGCTCGATGCCCAGATTGTATTCGTCGGGCGTGAGGATATCGATATCCCAGCCGCTGAGCCGGGCCGCCAGACGAACGTTCTGGCCGTGCTTGCCGATGGCCAGAGACAACTGGTCTTCCTCCACCACCACCGTGGCCCGCCCCAGTTCGAAGCACAAAGCGATCTCGCTGACCTTGGCGGGCATCAGCGCATTGGCCACAAGGACTTGAGATGAATCATTCCATCGAACGATATCGATCTTCTCACCACCCAGCTCATCGACGATGTTCTTGATGCGGCTGCCTCGAACTCCCACACAGGCCCCAACAGGGTCCACCTTGTCGTCGTACGAAGTGACCGCCACCTTGCTGCGATAGCCCGCCTCCCGAGCCAGAGCTCGAATCTCGATGATGTTCTCAGCGATCTCCGGGACCTCCGACTCGAACAGACGCCGAATGAAATCCGGGTGCGTCCGCGACAGGATGATCTTGACCTGACTGGCCGTCTCCTTCACGTCCAGGATCAGGCAGCGAATTCGTTCCCCCGGCCGGTGGGTCTGCCCCATGATCTGCTCGCCCTTCGGCATGAACCCCTCGGTCCAGTGGTCCAGGTTGACGATCAGCGTGCCCCCTTCGTAGCGAACGACCGCCCCGCTAATCAACTGGCCTTTCCGCTGGACATACTCGCTGAAAATACTGTCCCGCTCGTCGGCCCGGATCTTCTGAATCATCACCTGCTTGGCCGTCTGCGCCGGAATCCTGCCAAGCCGCCGGATATCGATCGGTTGCTCATCTCGAAAGGCGACGACCTTCCCCGTGTTTCTGTCGATGCGGACTACAATCTCGCTATCCGCGTCGCCGAAGTGCTTGCGAACCGCCGAGATCATCGCCTCCTCAAGATCAACGAAGATCGACTCCTTGTCGATATTCTTGTCCCGGGCGATGTTGTCCACGATTCTCAACAATTCCTGGTTCATCGTCTTTTCTCATCCAAGTAGAAACGGCCTCCCGGAGCCTGCCCGGCCAAACCCCGGGGCGACGATTGCGACACCTCGTCGCCCGCCGCCGAGCTTTACCGGCGAGAACGGCGGTCCCGAGAAAGACCAAAAAAAAGTGGAAACCCTAAGCAGTTTCCACTCCAAACACACCCATGCCAACCGAGGTTGTCACCTGCGTTTCGCCTACATCAGTCGCCTCCGACAGCGGCTCGGCCCGGCCTTCTGTCGGGTCTGCCGAACCTCACCATCAACCTCGCTGGCGCTACGATACTGAAGCAGAAACATCGATTCCACAGCCGCCATCGGCGAGAACGCGCAGCCACGATTTGCGTACCTACGCCGCTGCACTGTTCATTCGTCCTGTCAACACCATTGCCTGCACCTCGCACAGCCTTGCTGGCAGCTATCAGTTCTCATTTTCAAAAAGCTTACTATAATCGTCCTCGCATCGTGGAGCAACAACTTTTTTTGGGGATTTTGGCCTTTTTCGGCGTCCTGCGAAGCCCGGAGGCACTCCTTGGGGTGCCAGGTCTTCCCCACAGAGGCTGCACTGCATAGAGGACGCCCCAGTTTCCGGCTTGCAGGAGGGACGCTCGCCGGCTATCATCCGTGCCTTACAGATGTTTCGTTCAGAAAAGGACCGGAAATGAAACGCAAACTTGCGGTTGTGGGGGCGGCCGGGCGTATGGGCAAGCGGATCGTCGCCCTGGCGCTGGAATCAGGGCGATTCGATGTCGTTGGAGCGATCGACGCCAAAGACCATCCCGATTTGGGCAAGGATGCAGGATTGCTGGCGGGGGCTGGGGCCCTGAACGTGCCCGTGAACGATTCCTGTCCAACCGATCCGGACGTCGTGATTGATTTCTCGCTCCCGGAGGCGGCCGGCAATACGCTGCGGCACTGTACGGACAACAGGATCCCACTGGTCATCGGGACGACCGGCCTGGACGCCGAGCAGCAGGCCGTGGTCGCCAAGGCAGCCAAGACCATTCCCCTTATCTACGGGACCAACATGAGCGTCGGCATGAACGTGCTGTTCGCCCTCGTGGGCAAAGCGGCCGCCATGCTCGGGCCGGACTACGACATCGAGATCATCGAACAGCACCACCGCTTCAAGAAGGACGCACCCAGCGGCAGCGCCCTGACGCTCGCGGAGAAGGTCTGCCAGGCCACCGGGCGGGACTATCCCGACTGCCTGGCGCACGGCCGCAGCGGCAAGAACGCCCTGAGGCAAGCCGGCGAGGTCGGCGTTCACGCCATCCGCGCCGGCGACATCGTGGGCGTGCACTCGGTGATCTGCAGCACGTTGGGTGAGACGGTCACGCTCAACCACACCGCACACAGCCGGGACACCTTCGTCCGTGGGGCCCTGCGGGCGGCCGAATGGCTCATCGGCAAAGATCCCGGCCTGTACTCCATGGCCGACGTGCTGGGCCTCAAATAGGCTGCGCAATCCACATGGCCATTCTCGGACGTGCGAGTGCCGGCTGACAGGCTCGGCGTCTTCCTACTGAGCGATGTCGCGTCCTTTGATGCCGTGGATCGTCAGATTCGCGTCGGGCAGGCTATCGCGGGCCGGCAGGATCTGCTCGGCCTTGAGGAAGACGACGTGGCCGTCGGCGAACAGGAAGTTACGCGCCCCCTGCCAGTTCCACCAGCCCTGCTCGGTTTCGATTGGAGCGTGGCTGCTGGCCCATTCGCCGATGAGAATTTTGGCGGCCGGGTTTGCGACGTCGCCGGCCCGTTGTGGAATGGACGGGCGAGGATTGCTGTACGTGTCGGCCTTGTCGTTCATCGTATCGATCTGCTGGGGACTGTGATAGAACGTCATCGAGTAGGCGTAGCTGGTCGATTCGAACAGGGCCGGGTCGGCGCGGTCTTCCGGACACAGCAGTACCGAGGGATTGCGTGCGTCAATCGAACCGCTCAGATAGGGCTTGATCCACCGTCGCCATCCGCGTCCCATCCACAGCCAGTAGACGGGGTCCTCGGACACCGGATCAGCCGCACAGGGATAGGTCCCATCGTGATCGTGGAGGTACATGCCCATGCCCAGATGAATCTGTCGGAGGTTGTGCGCGCAGCCGATGCGGGACGCCGCCTGTCGCGCTCTTCTCAGCGTGGGGATGAGGATCGATACCAGGACCGAGACGATGGCGATGACAACGAGCAGCTCGATCAGGCTGAAGGCCGGATGATGCGCGTTCGTTCGCAGTTTTCGATCACATGTGCCATCCATAGCGATTCACATCCTGTTCATGCGCGGGGGCGAGTAATGACTCGTCCCTACTCGACCGTCACGCTCTTGGCGAGATTCCTCGGCTTGTCCACGTCATGGCCGCGAAGGACCGCGGCGTGGTACGCCAGCAGTTGCAGCGGGACCGCCGTCAGCATCGGCTGGAACAACTCCGGCGTCTGCGGCACCGTGATCAGGTGGTCGGCAACGCCGCGAAGATACTCATCGCCTTCGGTCGCCACCACGATGATTCGGCCTCCTCGGGCCCGCACCTCTTCGATGTTGCCCATCATCTTGTCGTACTGCGCACCGGCCGTCGCAACAAATACGGCGGGTATACCGTCGGCAATCAGGGCGATGGGCCCGTGCTTCATCTCCGCAGCGGGCAACCCCTCGGCGTGGATGTAGCTGATCTCCTTGAGCTTCAGCGCCCCTTCGAGCGCCACCGGATAGTTGAACCCCCTGCCGAGGAACAACCAGTTCTCCTTCTCGATATTGGCCGCCGCGATCTCGCGGATGTGGTCGGACTGCGCCAGTATCCTCTCGATCTTCTCTGGGATCTGAGCCAGTTCGTCGATGTGGCGGGCCGCGTCCTCGCTGCTCAGGTGTCGACGCCGGCCCAGCTCGATCGCCAACATGCTCAGCACCGCCACCTGTGCGGTGAAGGCCTTCGTGCTGGCCACGCCGATCTCAGGACCCACGTGCAGGTAAATGCCGGCGTCCGTCGCTCTGGCGATCGTCGAACCGACGACATTGACCACGCCCAGGACCATCGCGCCCCGTTCCTTGGCCTGCTCGACGGCCGCCAGGGTGTCGGCGGTCTCGCCCGACTGGCTGATGGCGATCACGATCGTGCCGTCCTCGATGATGGGATTGCGGTAGCGGAACTCGCTGGCGTATTCCGTCTCGACGGGAATGCGGGCCAGGTGTTCGAGAAGGAATTCTCCCACCAGGCCGGCGTGGAACGCCGTGCCGCACGCCGTGAAGATCACGTGACGGGCGCGGGTCAGCTCCCGCAGGTAGTCCCGGATGCCGCCGAGTTTGATCCTTCCCTCGTGGACGTCCAGACGCCCACCCAGGCACGTGCGAAGCGATTCCGGCTGCTCGAAGATCTCCTTGAGCATGTGATGCTCGAACCCGCCCAGCTCGATCTGTTCGAGTGAGAACTCGATCTGCCTGAGGTCCTTGGCGATCGTGACGTTGTCGATGGTCTTGGTGTGGAACCCGTCGGGACCGACGAGCACCATCTCGTTGTCCGCCATGTAGATCGCCTGCGTTGTGTGCTCGACGATGGCGGCGGCGTCGGAGGCCAGAATGTACTCGGTGTTGCCCACGCCCAGAATCAGAGGGCTGCCTCGCTTGGCCCCAATCAGGGTGTCGGGGAAATCCCCGCAGATAATCGCCAGGCCAAACGTCCCGTGCAGCTTCCGCAGGGCCTGCTGAACCGCCCATTCAAAGGCGATCTGATCGTCCGTCAGCCCTGCATCCGCCTGGTTGGCGTAGAGATAGCCGATCAGGTTCGCGATCACCTCCGTGTCCGTCTCGCTGCGGAAGACGACCCCTTCGGTCTGGAGCCAGGTCCGCAATGAGGCGTAATTCTCGATGATTCCGTTGTGTACGACCGCGATCTTCCCCGTCGCGTCCAGGTGCGGGTGCGCGTTGGTGGTGTTGGGCCGGCCATGCGTGGCCCAGCGCGTATGGGCGATGCCCAGCGTATCACAGCCGTGCGGCTCGTCCAAGATCTCTTCCAGGGCACTGATCCGCCCGCTGGTCTTGGTCACGTGAATCGAGCCGTCATCTAGCAAGGCGATGCCCGCCGAGTCGTAGCCTCGATATTCCAGGCGTTTGAGCCCCTCGACAAGAATCGGCTGAGCGGCCTTGCGGCCCAGATAAGCGACAATTCCACACATCGACAGTATCCCCTATTTCTGCGTATTCGATCCCGTACAGAATCGGCATTCCCGGACAAAGACTCTATCGGAAAAACACAAAAACCGACAACTGCGAGCCTGGGTGGAGTGCCCACAATTATAGGTCCGCCGCCCGCAGGCCACAAATCATCTCTTCTTAAGTGACGTATCAGGACTTCTCATTTGACGGGCCCAACCGCCCAAAGTAGACTCCGCCGATGATCGTCGTGATTGACTACAACATCGGCAACGTCCGCAGCGTCTGCAATGCGTTTCGGCACATCGGCTGCGACATCCAGTTGAGCCGGGACCCGGCGACCGTGGAACGGGCCCTCGGGCTGGTCCTGCCGGGCGTAGCGGCCTTCGGGTATGCGATCGAAGCCCTGGGCGCGGCCGCCGAACTGGTGAGGCAGGCTGCGGCCGCCGGCAAGCCGGTTTTGGGTATCTGCGTCGGCTACCAGATGCTCTTCGAAGAGAGTTCCGAGTACGGCCCGCACCGGGGACTGGGCCTGGTCAAAGGCAAGGTGGTCGCCCTGCCGGCCGAGCAAGTGGTCCCGCACATGGGCTGGAATCGGGTCGATCTGCCAAGCGACATGGGCCTGTTCTCGGACCTCGGCGAATTCAAACACTTCTACTTCGCCCACTCGTACTACGCCCGGCCGGGCGACGAGCGGGCCAGGATCGCTTATACCGACTACGGCTTCGCCCTGCCGGCGGCGATCCAGAAAGACAACATCTACGGCGTCCAGTTCCACCCGGAGAAGAGCGGCCGGCAGGGACTCAAGCTCCTCCAGAATTTCTACGATCTTTGCAGGAGGAGAGCCTGAAGTGCGGCGTCTGAGGTTTCGAGCGATGTGTCCTTCAAACTTCAAACGGGAAACTTCAAACTCTTTGCTATGCTGACCAAGCGAATCATTCCGTGCCTCGACGTCAAGGACAACCGCGTCGTCAAAGGCGTCAACTTTCTCAATCTCCGCGACGCGGGCGACCCCGTGGAACTGGGAGCCCGGTACAGTGACACCGGGGCCGACGAACTGGTCTTCCTCGACATCACCGCGACGATCCGCTCGCGCAAGACCATCGTGGACATGGTTGAGCGCGTCGCGAAGAACGTCTTCATCCCTTTCACCGTCGGCGGCGGCGTTCAGAGCGTCGAGCAGATCGACGAACTGCTGCGCAGCGGCGCCGAGAAGGTCTCGGTCAACACCGCGGCCGTGCAGAACCCGAACCTGATCGCCGAGGCGGCGCAACGGTTCGGCAATCAGTGCGTGGTGCTGGCCATCGACGCAAGGCGTTCCAAGGCGCGGCCGGGCCACTGGCAGGTGTGCGTCAAGGCCGGCTCGGAGCCGACCGACATCGACGTCGTCGAATGGGCGGTGCGAGGCGAGGAACTGGGGGCCGGCGAAATCCTGCTGACCAGCATGGACGCCGACGGCACGCTGGCCGGCTACGACAACGAACTGAACAGAGCCGTCTCCGATGCCGTCAACATCCCGGTGATCGCTTCCGGCGGCGCCGGCACCCTCGACCATCTCTACGACGCCATCACCATTGGCGGCGCCGACGCCGTCCTCATGGCCTCGATCACCCACTTCGGCGACTTCACCATCACCCAGATGAAAGAGCACCTCCGCGACCGCGGCCTGCCCATGAACCTCTGAGGCCCACTCGTTCGCCGTGTGCCTGCGGCAAAAAACAGGACGGCGACACGCCGAGCGACCGAGTCATTTGCCCTCGGGCGTCCGTGTCTCCGCCATCAAGGTGTGCACGGCTTCTACGACGCGCTCTTCAACCGACGGGGTGAACGGGCCCGGAAGCGGGGTGTAGAGCATCGCACCGCCGCCTTCGTAGCCGCCCTCCCGCAAGACGCGGACCGAAGGCACGTAGCCGAAAACGTCGTTCGAATAGCCGGCCACCCAGAGCGGCGGACCGGCCAGCTCCCGCTTCAGCCGCAGCGAGTAATCGACCACCACCTCACCTGCCAGCGCCACCATCGTCAGGTCGTCACCGAAGCGGATTACCTGAACCAGATAGGGATACGTCGATCGGATCGCGCCTTCACGCTGCAATTGTTCGAGCAGGAATCCGGCGTGCAGACGTTCGTACTTGTTGTTGGACTTGACCTGCGCCTCCAGCGCTTCACGGCTGGGTGGCTCGGCGAAGTCCAATGTCACTTCCTCAATCGCCGTCCGCAGCGGCCCGCGCACCGGTTTCGGGGGGCCCTGGAGCGCCGCCTCGACCGCGTTGGCCAGCGCATGGCCGTGTTGGCGGCACAGTTCCAGGGCGCGGTCCTGGCTGCGCGGATACGGGTTTTGATCGCCCCCGCAGCCGGCGAGAAACAGGGCGGTCGTCCCTGGGTGTCGTTGCTCGATGCACTCCTGGGCGAAGCCGGGATAGTCGCCGCAGTAATCATAGCCGCTCAACGTCGTGGCGTGACAGGCGTACCCGAACACGACCGCCCGCAACGACCCGTCGGGACCGTCAATCCGCAGCACGGGCACATCGTGATCGACCGGGCCGTCGGGATTGGGACGGATCTGCCAGCCGTGATCGGTTCGAAGCCGACGGTTCATGCCGAACCCTGCACGGGCGTGCGTGTACGAGAGCCGGGCGGGCGACAACTGCTCCACGGCCGCACCGACGAGAGCGACGATCGTCTCCTGCAGCCGGTCACTGTAGGCGTTCGACTGCTCGAGTTGCTCGGGGGCCAGATCGTAGAACGAATGGCCGTAGATTGAGTAGGCGCTCTCGCGGATCACCGGTGCTGAGTGCGTGTGTGACGCGTTGATCAGCAGGTCCTTCGGGGCGATGCCGTGACGCCGTTCAACTCGGTCGGCAATCCAGTCGCGCATCGCGCGATCGATGCCGAGCAGGTCCAGCGTCACGATGGCCAGACGGTTGCCCTGCGCGTCCTGGACGACCAACGCCTTGGCGTACAGGTCGTGGACCTTGCCCTCGGCCGGCTTGGTTCGCGCCGCATAGCCGGCCATCCACATCGGCTGCTCGGGCGTGATCACCGCCCGCACCACTCCGGCCCGCCACAAGTCCGCCGACCCGCCCGCTGCACGGGCCTCCCAGTTCCCCACCAGCAGCAAGGAACCACAGAGAACCGCCAACAGAATCGATCCAATCCGGCCAGACCGGGCCACAGCGATTCGGCATACAACGTATGGGTCTTCTGACTTCATTGCCGTGCCCTTTCCAAATGGCTTCACAGACAGCATACCCCGCTCTGCCCCCCGCACGCAACGAATTCCCCGCAAAGCAGATTCCCGCTCCCGCCAGCAGTACGTGTGTCGGTTCTCAGAAAGTCCCCCCTTCTTTCTTTCGGATCCTTGGATTTTTTCGTTGACATGTTGTACATTTGTACGATATTGGACTTGTACAAGTGTACGACTAAGGAGGTCTGTCATGACGCATCGCAGCCTGTCCGCGACCAGCCCGGCCGAGACGGAGATCCTCCGGCTCATCTGGCAACTGAAGCGAGCCACCGTTCAGGAAGTGTGCCGCCAACTGCCCGCCACCCGGAAGATTGCCTACGCCACAGTCCAGACCCTTCTGCGACGGCTGGAAAAGAAGGGCTATCTCAAGCACGACGTCGAGGGCAAGGCCCACGTGTTCTACCCTGTCGTCGAACGTAAGCAAGTGATCAAGCGGAGCGTGGTCGATTTCGTCGACCGGCTCTTCGGCGGCGATCCCCGGCCCCTGATGCAGTTTCTGGCCCGCGAAGGCCGCATCGACAGCGAGGACATTGAGGAACTCAAGAAGCTCATCGACGAATCGCAAGAGAATACAGATCGGAGGCGCTGACGATGGATGCCTATCTGAACGAGCTTGTGCGGTATCTGGTCATTCAAAGCTGGCAGATTGCGGCGTTGACGGTGGTTGTAGCGGCTGCAACGTTCGCCCTGCGAAGACGCAGCGCCCATATCCGCTACCTGCTCTGGCTGGTGGTTCTGGCCAAATGTCTCGTGCCGCCGCTGTACATGGTGCCGGTCCGGGTCTTGCCCGAGACCGTGCCGGAGAGGGTTCCTCCCGTATTGTCAGGAGCAATCTGGACCGACGAGCATTTCACTCTCCACGGGCCGGCCGCCAGGATGCGTCGCGAGCCGCAAGAGTCGGTGGTTGTGCAATCCACGTCTGAGATGTCGGAGCCTCGTCTCTCGGTCTCCGGCTGGCTGGGGGTTCTTTGGATTGCCGGTGCAGGCGGCTATCTGATGATGAATCTCCTGCGAGCCTTGCGGGGCAGCCGCTGGTTACGCCGGACGCGAAGACCCCTTGCCGACGATGTACAGGCGGATTTGGCGGATCTCCTCCCGGCCTACGGCATCACACGTCTGCCGAGAATCTGGATCGCCGACGGCGTGGGCCAACCGTTCGTCTGGGGCCTGTTTCGGGGGAGCATCTACGTTCCACCCGGCTTTTTTGCCATCGAGAGTCCCGAGCATCGGCGGGACGTCCTGGCCCACGAGCTGAGCCACGTCCTTCGCTTCGATCCCGCCCTCAACACGCTCCAGGTCATCGTCCAGGGCCTGTTCTGGTTCCATCCCTTCGTCTGGTGGGCGAACCGCAAGATCCGTCAGGAGCGCGAGAAGGCCTGCGATGAAATGGCCGTCGCCCGCCTGGGCGCCAAGCCCAAGGAGTACAGCACCGCCCTGGTCACCACGCTGATCCAGGCCCAGGAGTCCACCCGGCCCGTGCCGTCGCTGGCCGTAGCCGGTCCCGTCAAAAACATCGAGGAAAGGATAAGAGCCATGTTGAGACCAGGAAAGAGATTCTACAAACACCCAAGCGTGGTGAGTGTGACAACCGTATTGCTGCTGGCAATCTTGGCGGTTCCCAGTGCCTTTGTGCTGACGGTCCGCGCTGTAGAAAGTGCCTCCGTGGAAAAGCAAGAGGCCGCCGAATCGTCTGTGACATCTGAGGAAGAGAATTACCTGGAACGGCTCAAAGAGGCCCTCGCACGAGGCATGGGTGTTGATGCGGAGGACTCTTGGGGTTACACGATTTTTCACAGTGGAGCGTGTATGGAAAACTACACGAAAGTGGCTGCATTTCTTATCGAGAAAGGCGCCAACGTGAATACGCGGAATATCACCGGCATTACCCCCCTGCACACCGCTGCCGGACGCGGCCATGTGGAAATGGTGAGACTGCTCCTCGACAACAAGGCCGATATCAACGCAAGAGATGACTACGGTGCGACTCCGCTCTGGTACGCGAAGAACGGAGTGGTGTACTCATTTGACGTATTCGGTAGGTTCACGGCAAACACAACCGCACGGTGGAATCCGGATAATCCAGGCTGCAAGAAGGCTGTTGCACTCTTGGTGGAAAGGGGAGCCATTGAGCATGCACCGGTAATATCCCTTCATGAAGCGGCACACGCCGGGTTGATGGAGAAGGTCAGATCCCTGGTAGCAGAGGGCGCCGATGTGAATAGGATGGATGATCGGCTGGCCGCGACGCCTTTGCACCTCGCTGCTTACAACAACCACAGAGAGGTGGTGGAATTCCTCATCGCCAACGGCGCCGACGTGAATACCAGGAACAAATGGGACCGAGCGCCTCTCCACGTCGCAATCGATCAGGACTGTACGGAGATCGTTGAACTGCTTCGCAAGCATGGCGCACGACTCCAACCTGCCACAGAAGCCTCCAGAGTCAGGGTGGCTACGTCCCTCTTTGAGTTCGCGACGTTCAAGTTGGCCATTCATGTGAAGCTCCTGGAAATCCCAGAAGAGATGCAGGCCTGCGCGGCGAACCTCCGAAAGATGCATGCGGCGATCAAGACGTATGAGAAGGACAAGGGCCAGCTGCCCGCCTGGTTCTCCGACTTGGTTCCCGACTATGTGAGCCAGGAAATGCTCATGTGCCCTGACAATCCGCAGACGGAGTGGACAGGGCATGCAGCGGACCGCAAGTTTCCTTGCGGTTACTTGTACGAGTTCGGCCCAACTCGAGCATTCGCGAGATTCGGCGGGGCCCCGACGGACGGGATGACGATGCGAGATCGGAAGATGGCGCAAGTGAAGTTTTTCGGAAATGTGGTGCCGCTAATTCGTTGCCGCCTGCACGCTCCTCCAGATCAGTCAATGTACCTGAACATTTCGGTCGGCGGCGAAGTCTACTGGACCGGCCCCCAGTGGGAATCCTGGATCATGCCAGACTACAAAGTCGGCAGTGAGCTCTCAGAAGGGGCTTCGCGGTAACTCACGACAAACGGTGACCGGCGAGGCTGACGGGGGCCTCGCCGGTTGTCTTGCGGATCACATGCGTTTGTATCGGGGGCCGCCGCCGCCTTCGGGGGCGGTCCAGCGGATGTTGTCGAAGGGACACTTGCGCTGGCAGGTCTTGCAGTGCAGGCAGTTTGAGGGGTTGGCGGGCTTGACCTCGTCGTGGATGGTCTCGTAGACACCGGCCGGACAGAATGTGATGCACGGACTGCCGTAGACGGGCGTACACTTCGTTTCGCAGATTGTCCTGTCGAGGATCGTCAGGTGCGGCGGCTGCTCCTCGCGATGCTCGGTGGCGGCGACCGCCGTGAACGTGTCCTTGTCAAAGTCTTGATCCGGTTTGAGACGATACGGCGCCGCCCTCATCATCTCGTAGTCGGGCTCAACCTTGAACTTCGGCAGCCAGCCGCCCAGCACCGACAGCGGCATACCCTGTAGCGGGCCGAACTTGGCGATGGTATGGCGCGAGTTCTTGGCGCTATTCATCTCCTTGGCGATGTTCGAGCCCTCGACGTTGTCGGTATACCGCTTCGCGGCGCCTTCGGGCTTGTCCATGCAGGTGACGATGGCCCGGGCAGCCTGGATGCCCGACTCGAGGGCGTTGTGCAGGCCCTTGATCTTGAGCATGTTGACGAAGCCGGCGCTGTCGCCGAGGATCATGACGTTGTCCTTGCCGATGCTGCCGGTGTGCGGATCGCGCGGGACCGCATACCAGCCGCCTTCCGGAATCATCTTGGCCCCGGCCTCGACAACCGTGCCACCCTCGATGAAGGGCTGGATATAGCTGTGCCCCTTGAATCGGACCAGCGCATCCTGGGTGTTGAAGTCGCGGTACTTCCAGTCCAGGCCGACGATCATGCCGACAGCCAGATGGTCCTCAGCGCCGGCGTAGACGATCCCGCCGCCGAACATACCGGGCCCGATAACCGGGGTCCAGATCGGATAGCCCATCGCGTGGATGACGCGGCCGCGGGAGAACTTGGCGTACTGCTCCGGCGTGACCTTGATCAGCTCCTTGACGCCGAGCGAGTAGAGCTGGTGCGATTCGCGCTTCAGGCCGGCGGCCTCGACGAACCGCTCAGTGACCAGGCCGTCGCAGCCCTCGGCCAATACGATGAATCGGGCCTCGATGGTCTCGCCTTCGACGTAGTTGGGCTGCTTGTGCCCTTCCTTGTCGATGCCCTGGTCGATCAGCTTGACGCCGACGGCCGTCGGGCCGTCCATCACGATGCGATCGGCGGCAAAGCCCGTCAGCACCTCGACGCCTTTCTCGCGTGCGATGCTGCCGAGCCATTTGGTAAGCTTGCTGATCGAGAGCGAGTAGTCGCCGTGGTGGATCATCTGGCCCCAGCCGATGCCCATGCTCTTGGCCATTTTGATCGCCCAGAAGATATTAAACGACATGCCCCTGCCGAGCAGGAACAGGATGTCGTCTTTATCGATCACGTTGGCCAGGACGTCTTTGGCCTCATCGGTCTCACGCCAATCGGGCTTGGCCGCATCGAGCAGTGAATGCAACGGCTCCTTCTCGAGCACGGCGCCGGAAAGATTGTGATTGCCCAGATCGAGGGCCTTGTCGATGACGCACACATCGATGTCGGGCCGGAGGACCCGCAGTTGAATCGCCGTGGCCAGACCAGCCGGGCCGGCGCCCACGACCAAAACCGAGACCTTGTTGTATTCGTTGTTGTTCGGCACGTTCCATTCCTCAATCAACAGGGAATAGGTCCGGCTGGACCCATTGGACCCATGGCATTTCACGCATTCTCCAGAGCCTGCACCAGCTCCGGAATCACGTCTTCGGCGGTTCCAACGATATAGTAATCGCACTGCTTGAAGATGGGTGCGCTGGGATCGCTGTTGATCGCCACGATCGTCTCGGTGTTGGCGACACCGATCATGTGCTGGATGGCGCCGGAGATACCAATGGCCACGTACAGCTTTGGCCCGACGGCGGTGCCCGTCTGGCCGACCTGATGCACGCGTTCGACGAACCCCTGCTCGACCGCCGCTCGCGAGGCGCCGAACTCGACGGGGGTGTCCAGCTTCTTGCCCAGTTCCGAGCAGAGCATGCGAAGGAGCCGGTCAAAGCTATCACGGCTCTGCATGCCCTTGCCGCCTGAGACGATGGCCTCGGCACCAAAGTTGACCTCGCCGCTGCCCAGTTCGGTGCGGATGACGTCGAGACTGATATCGTCCTCGGTCAACTCGACCTTGTGCTTGGTGACTTTGCCCTTGCGCTTGGGGTCGGCGGGGATCCGCTTCATCACGCCGGGACGAGCGGTCGCCATCTGGCTCTTGGAGTTCTTCGTTCGAATCGTCGCCATGACGTTGCCGCCCAGAGCCGGACGCGTCTGGAGCAGCAGGCCGATATCACCCTTTCGCGAGCTGTCGCGGATATCCAAGCCCGTACAGTCGGCGGTCAGGCCACAACCGGTCTTGTACGAGACCATCGGGGCCAGCATGCGTCCCTGCGGCGTTGCCGCGTAGAGCACGATCTGCGGCACGTATTTGTCGATGGCGTCCGAGACGGCCTTGCAGTAGGATGCCGGGTCAAAATCCCGCAGCAGCTTGTGCTCGATGGCGTAGATACTGTCGGCCCCGGCCGCGATCAACTCTTCGGCCATGTGGGCGACGTTGTCTCCGGCGATGCACACGCCGACTGTGGTTTCCAGCGAATCGGCCAGCTCTCGCGCCTTGCCCGTCAACTCGAACGTCGCCGGATGCACGACGCCATCGCCGCTGTGCTCGGCGACGACCCAGACCTCGCCCCGGAACGACGGATCGGCCAAGGTGAAACCGTTGAGCATATCCTCCAGAGCCTTCTTGTGGAACGCTCCGCCCGCCTTCTCAATGATCTTCTCTCTGATCTCCTCGGGGGTCTTACGGACGTCGTCAATCTTCATCTCGCTCAGGATGTTCGTCAGGATATCGTAGTCATCCTGCTCCTTCTTCGTCGCCTCATACGGCCGCTCCAGCAGGCTCTTGCGCCGCGCGGGCAATGCATAGGGGCCGGGGCCTTCGTCGGCCTTTCCACTCTCGCCGTTGCTGCTCTTGAAACTTTCGACGATCACCTTCGCGAGTGAGGCGGCATCCTTCATCTCCTGGCACTTGCGGGTGCTCTTGCCCGGCGGGAAGACGCGAATCACCGCCGTCTTCGAGCCTTTGGCCCCGATATGCGTCGCGTTGATGTCATCGGCACCCCACTTGACAACGTCCACCGTGTTGCCCCACCGTGTGCCGGCGAATGTCGCGAAAAGCGGGTATTCGTACTTGGCGACGGTGATGACCGCCGGCATGGTCTTGGTGGCCACCGTCTGGCTGCCGCCGCTGATAATCCGCGTGAACTCGAACCGCTTCTTCTTGTACTCAGCGTCCGTGGCATAGGCGATACAGGGCAGCTTCAACTCCTCGGCGATCTGCCCCGGCACTTGGGCGGTGTCGCCATCGACCGACTGCATGCCGGCGACGACGAAGTAATCGTTGCCGCACTTGAGGATCTCCTTGACAATCCGACGAATTGCATACGCAAGCGGATTGGCGGTCGCCCACGTGTCGGCGCCGCCGAGCGAGCGGTCCGTCAAAAGCACGACCTGGTCGGCCGCACGGGCCAGGCTGTAGCGAAGGACCTCTTCAGCCATCGGCGGGCCCATCGTCAGTGCGATGATCCGGGCCTTGCGGTCGCCGCTGATCTGCCTCATGTACTGTGCGAATGCCAGCGCCTGGGCGTCAAGCTCGTTGACCACATTGGCCAGTCGAGAGCGGACAAGGGTGCCCGTCTCCGGGTCGAAGGCGTTGTCGGTGATTTGCGAGACGTCAGGGACCTGCTTGACGAGAACGATGTAGTCACTCATAGACCGTTTTCCCCAAAGAAAAAGAACACTCCCGGCATCGGGGTTTTCGAGCATTTACCAGACGTGCGACGCGCGCCGCTAGCGAGCCCACAGCATGCTTCACAAGGACGATAGACCGCGATAGACCGTCCAAGGTTGCACTACCACCATCCATGCTTTGACAATAGATGCCGCATCTTAGGGATTCGTTACAGCGATGTCAACCCAAAAGCCCCAATTCCCTGGAGCCCGGGTGCACTGCACGTTTGTAGGTAGATTCTAGGCGGCCATGGGGCGGTTCTGCCAGAAGCGGTCCCATTCGCCGTTGAGCCAAGTGATCCGCAGGGCCAGCGTCGCCGAAGAACCGGGTCGGGTC